>OGTD01000042.1_pt1 | contig 143633 bp, 112 predicted proteins | sample 1574421 | NCBI WGS metagenome assembly OGTD01 (sample SAMN03295820, study PRJEB24534) | human gut metagenome | isolation source: fecal sample 1 from infant 3 | host: Homo sapiens | place: USA: Pittsburgh, PA | collected 2014-07
TAGAGCAATTCTATGAAGATATTGTACTATTTTTTCATATTTAGTTTACAGAGCCTTTTTAATATTATTGTATATTCAATTATCTTCTATATATAGCAAGAACCATGCCATACTTTTTATCACTTTTTCTAAGTAAATAAAAAAAGCGCCTATGGGCGCGTTAAAGGTAGCTTTTCTTGATATTAAATTATCGATATTAAAATATTAAAGTAAAACTTTAATATTCGTTATAAAAAAGTCATCTCAATAATGAGACAACTTTTAAAAAATTATGTCTATTTTTGTCGTTTAGTGTCCTTTTTATCTATCGTCTCATTATTGAGATAATTCTCATGATTGAGACAGATATTATACTCCTTTATTTTTCTATATAATGTTGCTCTGCTAATGTCTAATTCTTTACAAACACAACTGATCATTTGATCTTTTGTGTTAGAACAAGAATATTTATTTATACATCTTATAATAATTTCCTTTTCTACTATACCTAAAGAGATGGATAAAGATTCACCATCAAATCGTTTAGTAAAGCCTTCATTCTTAGGTTCAAGACGTTTTTCTATCACTTGACTACTTATTAGACTTCCAGTTTCAAAATTACATGCATATTCTATAAGGTTTTGCATCTCTCTAACATTACCAGGCCAATGATATTCCATCATTAGATTAATAGCCTCTTGTGTTAGACCACGGATATCTTTGTTAAGCAGTTTAGAATAATACTTGATAAAATGGTTTGCAATATATAAGATATCTTCATGTCGTTTGACCAATGGAGGAACCATTATAGGTATTACATTTAATCTATAATATAGGTCTTCCCTAAAAAGCCCTTCTTTAACTCTCTTTAGCAAATCTTTATTTGATGCAGCAATGATCTTTACATCAACTTTTTTTACAACATTGCTGCCTATCCTGCAAACTTCTTTTTCTTGTAAAATCCTCAATAGTTTTACTTGAAGATCATAGGGAATGTCTCCAATTTCATCCAAGAAAACTGTCCCTTTATCTGCTACTTCAAATTTACCAATTTTGTTAGCATATGCTCCAGTGAAAGCCCCCTTCTCATAACCAAAGAATTCACTTTCAAATAAATCATAAGGAATAGCTCCGCAGTTAATAGGGACAAATGCGAAGTCCCTCCTGTCACTGGAATTATGTATAGCTCTCGCAAATAATTCTTTGCCTGTCCCACTTTCCCCCTGAATCAATATATTAGATTCAGATAAAGCTGCCTTTTCAGCTAATCGCTTCACTTCTAAAAATTCTTTCGAGATTCCTAAGATATTATCAAACTTTAGCCTGATATGATTTTTTTCAATGGATTGCATAACTTGCTTCTTGAAATAATCTATATTTTGAATAGTTAACATTATTTCTTTAGAATTACTATCCATATTTAAATAAGTTATGGTCACAAGAAGCGTATATTTTATTCCAAGAATATCTATGGCAATTTCACAGGGTCGTATACATTGTCCTGATTCCAATAACTCTTGAAGCTTCTTATGTTTCCTTATCTCGCTTACAAAATCATCTATATTTTCAATACCAACTTCAGCAAATATACCCTCTAGTGCATTGTTTGTATATAATACCTCTCCACTGTCTGTATATAAGATTACACCTGAGTTTATGGTATTTAAGATACCGTTCATTCTTTGTGCATATCTTTTCTTAGATAGATCCATTTGATACTGATCATATTTACCGCCTAATAAAGATGCCATCTTTTCAAGGTAGTTTAAATAAATATCTCTATTACTTTGTATTCGATGTTTTTGCTCATCATTAAATGCTATAACACCTAAAACACCAATTATCTTCTCCTTACACTTAATTGGTACACAAATCTTAGCTAATTCCTGACAATGAATACGATTGGTGCATCTATTATATATAGATTCATTTTTACAATGATTTATAATAACAAAAGATTCATCAGATAAAAGACAACTTTCAAATGCAGAGTTCTTCGCAATTTTATTATTAAGTTCTTTCTTATATATTCCAGTTCCAGCTATCCGATCCATATTTTCATTCATCATCGTAACATCTAAATTAAGAACCGCCTCAATAGCTTCAGCAATCTTTTGTGCTAAGTCATAATACTCTTGTAATTCTAATTCGTTAATCATGGCGTCCTCCTAAAAACACTTATTTGAAAATCTTATAATAAGTATATTATATATAATTAATATGAATAACTGCAATAGAGCTCATATGGTAAATTTTATAATGCTTAAATTAAAATGAGGATTCTTATCCAAAAGAATCCTCATGTCTCCTATATTTACAATACTTCTAGATATAATAAATGCATCTAAGATATTATTCCTAATATATTTAAAGAATCCAAAACACTCTTAATTAATCAAGCCTTATATCTTATATTACATATACATTCATAATAAGCTGCATTATTACCCATATCGGAATATCTCTCAGAGATAAGTCTATTAACTCCTCCCAATCTTTGTATCCACCATCCCTGATATATCATCAGTATATCTCTTCTTATGCTGTCATTATACTCAACTACACAATCTAAACTACCAGTATCTGTGAATACTTCAGCTACTGAGCCATTCCTTATACCCATCTTAGATCCAGTTTCACTGTGCATATATACGATAGGTAACTGTTTTTCATCCACTAGAACAAAGTGCTGGGAATTAAGCGAATCTTTAGTATGTGGAGTAAGCAGATAAAAAGGATATTCTTCATTTGGTTCTACATCTATACTTTTATATACAGGGAGAGGTTCAAATCCCTGATTTTTAGCTAGGTTAGAATAAAGTTCATATTTCCCACTAGGTGTTTGAAAGTTTTTATCATGCCAAGCCACAGGAGTAGCTCCAGGTACTATTATTGGACCTGACTTTATATCATCTATAGTTATACCCGTTAAGTCAGTCATTGGCTTTAGTGCCTTTTCTATCCACCACTCACTATTCTCTATAGGAAAGTTTTCTAGTTTCAATCTCTTAGCCAATTCATTCCAAATCCACAACTCAGATGGTATCCAAGGATTTGGTTCTATTACCTTATTACAATAATTTATATAATTGTGATTAGATGGAGGACAAATTATATTATCTTCCTCTAAAAAATGACGACAAGGTAAAACAACGTCAGATAGATTTGCTGTATCTGTCATGAACATATCTATAGTAACCTTAAATCCTACCTTTTCAAATGCCCTAGTCATTCTGTTACTATCCATAAATTGAGTTAATGGATTAGCTCTAGTAGTAAATATAATCTCTACCTTTGGGTCTTCTGCTGTTTCAATAAATTCAGCCATTTTAGGTCTAGAAAATACTCTATGATGCTTTCTTAGTGTCTCTCCCGACAGAAGCTCATGATCAACATAATCATTCATCCTGCTATTATTATAATTTACTCCTCCGCCACTTATTCCAATATTTCCAGTTATTGCACCTAAGGCGTCAATGGTTCTAACAGTATAGCCTCCATTTGTATATCTTTGTATTCCAAATCCAATTATAATAGAGGAAGGCTTAGATTTGCCATATTTATCTACAAGAACTTCAATATCTTCCATAGGAACACCAGATATTTTAGCCCCTTTCTCTAGGGTAAAATCCTTTATATAACTCCTAAACTCATCAAAACCTACTACATACTGATCTATAAATTCCTTGTCAATCAATCCCCTTTCAATAAGGATATTTGCCATTGTAAGAGCCAATGCTCCGTCGGTCCCTGGCAATGGGGATATATGCATATCTGCTAGTTTTACTGTATTTGTCTCCAAAGGGTCTATAACTATGATATATGATCCCCTTCTCTTTGCTTCCTTTAAAAACGGAACAAGATGAAGTCCAGTATCCATAGGATTTCTTCCCCATATGATGATAGTCTTTGAATTTACAACGTCAGAAATTTCATGGCTTAGAGATTTTCCAAAATCATATCTTTGACCTTCACTTCCTGCTCCTACGCATAAACTGCCTATTGCAGCAGTAACTCCGCCATATGCACTAAAAAATCTATTTTCCACTTTTTTAAGTAGTCCTACGTTACCTGCGTGATTACAATGTAACAAGGCAGTAGTAGGGCATGTTTCCCTCAACTCATAAAGCTTACTTGCTACGAGATCCAAAGCTTCCTTCCAACTAGCCCTTTTCCATCCATTCTTCTCTTTTATCAACGGTTCTCTAATTCTGTCTGGATGGTTTATCATATCCATATACCTCATACCCTTGGCACATAAAACATTACCTGTAATATGGTTTCTATTATCTCCTTTAAGAGATATAATCTTATTATCTGATACAGTAGCTAAAATAGAACATGAATCCCAGCAATCCAAGGTACAAGAAGTACTTATTTTCATTTCATTATAGTTCATTATCAACACCTCAAAATAATTATATCAAACTGGAGAGTTTTTTTCTCTAGTTAATTATATTATCTAATTTTTATAAATTTCTTCCAAATTTAAAAACCCCAAGACTACATTCAAAGCCTTGGGATTTCTATATTATTCTGCTGGATTAATAACAGTTATTCTTCCTTCTAATTCTGGAGATACTGTTTTAACTTTCATTAGATATTCTACAAAAACATCTCTTAAATAAAGCTTAGTTCTCAATGTTTCTGTTGTTTCATCCTTAAGCATAGTGAAATTATCTCCTCCACCTGTTAAGAAATCATTTGATACAACCTTATAAACTTTATCCATTTCTATAGGTTTATCATCTACTAATACTTCTGTTACCCTTGAACCTACTTCCTTAGATGCATCAAATGTATATTTAAGTCCTGCTACTTGTAAGAAGCCACCTGCTGCTCCTGGATACCAAGATACTCCATGCTCTAAAGTCTTCCATATAGTTTCACCAGTAGCTTCTACTACAACTACTGTATTATCAAATGGTAAAACTGCATACACATCATTCATAGTAATAGGCCCTTGGGCAATACTTGCCCTTACTCCACCACCATTTTGAAGAGCAATATCAGCACCAGTTATATCTAATAAGCTATCTGCAATTAAATTTGCTAAATTAGATTCTTTCATTCTTGCTGTTCCTCTTTCACCATCTAAGGCTACAGTAGATTCTCCTACTACTTCTTTCATCTTTTCATCTAATTGAGTCTTATATTTCCCTATTATGCTTTCTGCTACTGGATCATTTTCAAGATTTTCAGTTAAGAAAATATGTGCAAAATTAAGACCTATCATTTTATTATCTAATACATTAATATTTATCTGATTTAATACTTCTGCATGTTTTCCAGGAGAAATTAACCAAGTTCCTTCAATATCTTGTGGAAATCCAACTACGTCTTGTCCACCACCGATTTCTATATCAATACCCTTTACCTTTGTAGGAAGTATCGGATTGTTTCCATGAATATGTGCAAGAGTTATTATTATATCTGTTTCATCCTTAATAGCATCTATAGCATTTTGTGTAGCTTCAAATTGCTCTTTAAAAGTAATTCCTTTAACATTATTAGGATGAGTATATACATGACTCATATCATCTGTTATACCAACAATCCCTACTTTAATTCCATCTACTTCCTTTATAATAGATGGTTTTAAAAACTCTGGATATTTTTCTTCAAAATAAGTATTTGCTGATAAGAATGGGAATTTAGCATTACCAGCATTTCTCTTCATAACCTCAAATGGGAAATCGAAGTCGTGATTTCCTAATGCCATAGCATCATAGCCCATTTCATTCATTACTTCTATAGTTGATGCCCCTTCAAATAAATTAGCAATATTAGTATTATAAGGTGCATCACCACCGTCTATTAATAAAGTATTAGGCTGTTTTTTTCTAAAATCTTTTATAATCTTACTCATTTTAGAAAGTCCACCTATTTCTCTTTCCATTCCTGTTGCTTTATATGGTTCCAAATGACCATGAATATCAGATGTTGCAAATACAGTGATTACTTTAAAATTAGGATTAGATAAGATATTGTGAAGAAGATATGCAGCTTCTTCTCTATTTATCAACTCATCAGAAGTAGCAAATTCCTTAGAAACAAGACCTAAATCAACCATTTCTTGAATGAAATCAATTTCTTTATCTACTCCAAGTACTACCTTAGCTATCATCTCAGTAAATTTTGTTTTTGTAAGAGTATCATTTGGTTTATATTCATTACCAACAACTTTATCTGCCCTTACCTTCAGTAATCCTTCAATATAATTCATTCCCCAATGATTAACTATATCCTTTGAAGAAGGAATAGAGAATGCATCTGTTATTACTTCTAGCGGATTGCTATAGCTAAATTTCTTTTCTAGCTCTGTATTTTCCACCATAAGTGGTTCAATTTCAGATAGCTTAAAACCTCTTACTAATAATGCAGCAGCCTCTGCCTTTGTTAATATTCTTTCAGGATAAAACTTATTATTAGGGTTAGAGCTAATAACACCCTTAGTGTGTAACTCCACTATAGCTTGATTATAAGGTGATTCTCCAATATCATTGAAAACAATCTCCTCTGCTGCTAATGTTGGCATACCAAGTCCTAATACTAGAATGATCGCCATAAAAATGCTAATAAATCTTTTACTCATTGTCATGCCCCCTTAATTTATTATGGTCTATTAAATTATAGTATATATAGGTTAAGGGAACAAGACCTTCGCGTTAAATATTGGTAAATTTAAAACATAAAACCTGTCCCTATATTTCACGGAGACAGGTTTTATTAATTCAACTATTCAAACAGCTCAATATAAGTGAACAAGATATACTCTATTTTTAAATATATTGTTTCTTAAAGTTTTCTCCTATGGCATCTGCAGCCAATATTGCTGCATATACATCTTCTGCTGTTACCTTAAATGGCATATAGTGAATAGTTTCACCTTCTGCACAGCTTAATTCTGCTGCTTCCATTAATTTTTCATTTGATACATTAGCCATATTTAAATCTGCTAATGTAGTTGGAAGACCTACCTCATTACAGAAATATAGCACTTCATTTAATTCTTCTATAGATGCATTTTCTAATACTAATTGAACTAATACACCAAAAGCAACTTTCTCACCATGATATAAATCATGAGCCTCTTCTATAACAGTTAATCCATTGTGAACAGCATGAGCTGCACCAAGTCCTCCACTTTCAAATCCAAGACCGCTCAGAAGCGTATTTGCTTCTACTATTTTTTCCACAGCCTTAGTTACAACTTTCTTCTCTATGGCCAATTTTGCCTTCAAGCCTTCATTTATCAATGTATCATAGCATAAATTTGCTAAAGCAATTGCAGCATCTGTCGGAAGTCCACCAGCCATAGTAGTTGAACCTGATTGAGAACTGGCCCTAGCTTCAAATTTTGTAGCCAAAGCATCACCCATACCTGCAACAAGTAACCTTGCTGGCGCAGATGCAACTGCCTCTAAATCAATCAATACAACATCTGGATTCTTTGGTAAAAGTAGATATTCATCAAATGCTCCTTCGTCTGTATATAATACAGATAAGGCACTACAAGGTGCATCAGTACTTGCAATAGTTGGAACTATGACTACTGGCAAACCTTGATAATAAGCAACAGCTTTTGCAGTGTCATGGATTTTCCCTCCGCCTATACCGATAATAACATCTACACCTATTGATTTTACTTCTTCTTCAAGTCTTTTTATCTCTCCTTTTGAACATTCACCATTAAATTTTGCAAAATGAATATTAACAGAGTCTCCAAAACTTTCCTTCACAGTTTCTCCAAATCTTTTATGACCTGATTCACTAATTATAATAAAGAAAGATTTTCCCAAATGTCCTACATGATCTTTAATTCTCTTTAATTCGCCAGCACCTTGTATATATTTTCCCGGAGAAATTATAATTTTTGTCATAAGTACCACTCCCTAATTGTTTTTAATTAATATACCCTTGATTGACAATTAATAATCAAGCTATAGATATGTTTTATATGGAATTATAATAATATAGATAAATGATAGTATGGAGTAGTAAACCGATTATATAATCATTATGGTGATATAAAAATACCCTAAGGCTTATGATCACTAATAGCCTTAAGGTCTGTTAGATTAATGGCTCTATATTAAATATCTAAATAATAAGCAAACACAATAAATACTTAACAATCTTAATATTATCTTTTCACCCTTACCATTTGTCTTAATTTTAATAGGAAATGATATATTATTTTTCAAAGGGTAAAATAACTTTACTCCTCTAGTAGTAAATAAATCTGCTATTATATGTAGTACATATCCTATAGCAAAACCAGAATATACAGAGGTTAATCCATAATTCACTGTTCCCAGTGTAACTATAGATGTAGATGCTAGAAAACCTACTATACTATGGGTAAAACCCCTATGACTAGATATCCCTATGAGAAAGGATATTAGTCCTAAATAAAGAAAGATACTTATTTGATTTGAATAATACAAATACATAAATAAACTGCCTAAAGATAGATAAAATAATATCCTATAAAAATTATTATTAACCAATAGTATTTTTTGATTTAATTTACCCTTAGGATGATCTAAATCAGGAATTAAAGAGCTTACTGCTGAAGCCAGTACTACTATTAACTGATTTTCTACTGGCTGACCAAAGGATACTGTTAATGCTGCAGTGATTCCTATTACTACATGTGTTTTTCCCGTCATAAAACTCCTCCATAGATGTCATTTTCATATACCTGCCTAATTAGTATACTTTATTATAGAGAAAAGAACAAGTATTCCATTTAATATAAATTTATATTTCTCTATTATATCTAGATATAATCAATACAGTTTTATACCTTCTAGTTCCTTATGGCTTAAATAAACCTGTGGTATAATAATGATAATCAGTCTCTCTCTCATTGACCACTAGAGTAGAATCCTTTAAGGAGAAATTCTTATCATATCTATATAAATATCCATCTCCCAGTATGATAATATCTTCATCATCTAACTCTAACTGTTCTATATTATGTGTAAATTCAACTATATCACTATTTTTATCATCGACATTAAATATACTAATTTTATTTCCTATAACTCCTACAGGATCAAAATGGGTGATAAGTAATTTGTCATTATATCCCATTATTTGGAAAGGAAAGTTTTCTTTTAAGTCATATATTCTAACTTCTCCACTTTCTCTATTGTATTCACATAATTTATTTATCGGTTGACTTTCTGTACCTTCTATTGAATGAGATGCTGAAAAGTATAATTTATTGTCTTTCATTACTGTATCATATTGTCCAAATCCAATATCTGTAATATCTATTTTTTCTAAGATATTTAAAGTATCAGCATCTAGTCTATAAAGAGATGAATTCATTTTTCCATTTTCATTGCTTTCACCAAAGGCAAATAATTCATTCTCATAAATTTCAATATAGCTGATATAGGTGTTAGGTATTTCTACTTTAGATAGTTTCTTTGTTTCCCTATTACATCTTACAATATTTGATACAAAGTTCATGGTATTAACACCATAAATATAGCTATCATCTACAGCAATACTATTCATGTTCTGTAACCCAGTATTATATTTTTTTATTTTCATCTTATCCAAATCATATTCCATAATAAAGGTAAGTTCTTTTTTACTATAAAGTCCTTTAGGAACAATAAACATACTATTTTTAAAAACTTGAGGCAAAGAAAATCCATCTCCCATAGATCCATATTTAATTTTTTCCTCACCTATCTTTTCCAAGTTATCATCATAAAATGATATATATGAGTTATTCTCTTGACCTGTAGTTTCAATCACTCCATACTTATAATTAAAACCCTTTCCCTTAAAGCTCATATTGTTACATCCTGATAATAGGAATAAGATAAGAATTGTAGCTATAAGAAAATTATTTCTTCTATACATTTGTTTCCCTCCTAGGTAATAATAGTGGACATACTAAATGTATATCCACTATTATCTAAAATTATTATTCGTAAAGTTAGTTTTCGTATATTTTTGATGTTCTGCTAGTATTTACTAACTCCATAGGATGAACTGCAACTCCATAGGAACCAGTATCTAAATCTATTCCATATAAATCTAAAAAGGCTGCCCAAACTAACTGAGAACAATAGAAGGAACTCCTTGTTGAAACATTTAAGTAATTCCAGTTATAGCTTTTTCCTCTTTGTCTATAACACCAATCAGCAGCATTGCTATCTTGGGTCGTAGTTGTTCCACTTACAGTTACTCCATAACATTTTGATCTAGTTTTATTCCAATCATTAGGTCCTGTAGTTACTCCGCCAGATAAGGATTCAACAACTGTTGTGCTAGTATAGATAATAGCTGCATGACCTGTAGGGATAATGCCCTTAAATTTGTCAGGTGTAACTAAAATAACTCCTTTTCTTGTTGGATATGTGCCATAGGCAGAAAGTTCAATGCCTTTGGAATTTTCTGAATTTTTATCTTGCACTAAAGGTACTTTTGCTGCCTTTTCCCAATCTTCTTGAACTTGCTTCATATCAATGGTGTAATTATCACTACCATTGGCAAACACTGGAGAGACATTTGTCAACACCAAAATCATCATTAAAAGAACACAACTTAACAAACTTACCCTTTGCCTTTTCATTTCAAATCAACCTCCAACAATTTATTTTTTCCGTATAAAAACTTATGCATGATTATCTTTTAATATTCATTGAAATGAAATTACTTTCTTTTTTATTGCCTATCTAGTGATGATTACTCTCGCATTATAAACTACTTCCTGCTCCTTTATTTTCATTGACCTATCCTCATAACACCTACTTACTATATTACCATTTCTCATATGCTTATCTATTGTAGATAAACTACATAAGCATGGAATGTAGACACCATTAGATAAATATACTACAGTGGATTCTTTTTCTTCTCTAATTTTTTCTATATGTCTCATATTAATATATCCAAAGGCTCCATCATTCTTATACATGGGCACTCTAGTCTTGAAAGGTATGAAAACATCTCTCTTACTTAATGGAATAGGTACTAGATTTGGTGATGATACTAAAGCTCCATATCTCTTCTTCAATTCCTTTAAATCAATCATATAATGTTTACCAATAAGACGTAGAATCGTTTTAATACTTTTATCTAGTATTAATGGTTCTAAACCCACAGCATAAATCTTAGTACAGTTCCCCCTGTTATCTACGTACTGCGGCAAAATTGCCATCAGTTCTTCATTAAGTACTCTTTCCATCATATTCCCTCCTCTTTTTTAACAGTTATTTAACTCTTAGACTTATAATAACAGAACATATGTTTTATTGCAAGTCCTTTGAAAAAAATAAGGACTTTTATTTAGTCACTAAAAATCCGTCTTATTCTTCCCATGACTTGTTATAAATCTGCTTTTCCAATTTAAGTAATAACCAGATATATTAATCCTAAATAATTGTGCACTGTGAATTGTCAAAAAGGGAGTGAATAATATGTTGGATAAATTAATTGAAGAAGCTAGAAAAGGAAATAGGGCGGCAGCAGGAGAAATTATCAATAGATTGCAGCCATTGGTTATAAGCTCAATTAGAAAATATTATAATAATGGAAAAGAGTATGAGGATTTAATACAAGAAGGTAATTTAATGATTTTGGAAAGTTTAAAGAGCTATGACTCTACTAGGGCCGTACATTTCTTAGGATATATAAAATTGAATCTCAAATATCTATATCTAAATAAACATAAAAGAAAAATACATCTATCCCTAAACGACTCGATAGCAGATGGAGAACTGGAAATCATAGATATTCTAGTATCAGATGACAAAGCTGCACTGGATATAGTATTAGAAGATGAAAGAAATATCCAGCTTAACAAAGCTCTAGAAAAGCTTACTGAAAGGCAGAGAGAAATAGTAATTCTTTATTATGTAAAAAATATGAGTATTGGTTATATAGGAAGTAAGCTTGGTATAAGCTACAGAACTGTGGTAAATACAAAGACTAGAGCCTTAGAAAATTTAAAAAAATGGATAAGGTAAGGAAAGAGCCAGTTCCTAAGAGCTGGCTCTTTAATGTGGGACATAAGGTTGCATAAATATAGTTAGATATCATCTGTCCCAGTTATTCAATTTCAATTTTTTTAGTATTGCCTGTATTTTCTTTTTTAGAAACTGTAATATGAAGAACTCCATTATCTAATTTTGCTTTTACTTCATCAGATTTAGCTTCATCTAAATATATAGCACGACTCATTGAACAATACCTGCTCTCTTTGTAAACATAGTTCTTCTTTTCCTCACTAATATTCTCATCTCTTGCCACAGAAATACTAAGTCTACCATCATTTAGTTGAATATCTATTTCCTCTTTTTTCACACCAGGAAGTGCCGCTTCTACTATATACTCCTTATCATTCTCTTGAATGTCTATTTTAAATGACCCATTTCCACCAATTCTGTTAGAGGACCAATTATAATTAAAAAAGTCGTCCATTATGTTGTATAAGTCCTCAAAACGAGAATTAAATATACTTGTGTTTCTTCTGTTAAAAGGTACTAATCCAGACATATTTAACAACTCCTTTTTATATTATTTAATATTTCATTAGCACTCTAAGTCACCGAGTGCTAATTTCTACATATAATATACCATTTATTCAAGATTATGTCAACCTATTTTCTTGATTTATATAAAAAAATAGAAAACCAATTCCCTTGATTGATTCCCTATTTTCCCTTTAATAAATAATGATTTATTCTCTAACTACCTCAACTAATGCCTCAACTATTTCTTTTTCATACCATATGCCTGAATAAGTTCTAAGTTCTTGGATGGCATCATTAACACTCATAGGCTTTCGATATGGTCTATTAGATGTCATAGCGTCAAAACTATCTGCAACTAAAATAATTTTGGCCTCCACAGATATTTCTTTGCCTTTTAGACCAAAGGGATAACCACTGCCATCAATTTTCTCATGATGCTGCAAAATAATTTTAGCAACTTCTTTATCTCCAATTGTCTCCATGACTATATCATGTCCCCTCTGAGGATGTTTTTTTATGAAATTAAATTCTTCTGCAGTCAATTTTCCAGGTTTGTTTAAAATTTCAATAGGGACATCGATCTTCCCTATATCATGAATTTTACCTATAAATAAGACATTTTGAACAACCTCATCTGAAAGCCTTAAATAAGTTGCTATTTTAACAGCTAAATTCCCTGTACTGTTACAATGTTTCTCTGTATAATGATCTTTTTTCTGAATCATATCCATAAGCTCCATGACCTTATTCATTTTGGATACTTGCTCCATGAAAAAACTCTTTTTTCTAATCATCAAGAGTTCTGTATCTTCCTCTACACTGAGGTGATGGGTTTCTTTTAAATTCTTAAAGGTATAATGTTCTCCCCCTAAAATATAAGACTTTGTATTAGTATGATAAAGTTTACCACTTAATACAAAGACTGCATTCATCGAATTCTCACATTCATATGGCTGACAAATCACCGAATGCCCTGCATGTATGTAAGATTCAAAGATTTCAAAATCACTATCTTGAATCATAAGTTTAAATCTTCCTGCTTTGTTTATATCTTCTTTTATGGCTTCACCGTTTTTATAGATTTTAAAACCATCCATGTTGTACCTCCGTGTGAGTTTTCATTAGAACATAAACTTATGAATAATCATTGCTATTACAGTTAGATATTGACTTATTATAATTAAAATAATTATACCAAATATTTCTACAATTTCCAACAAAGTTGTATATAATACGACAAAAGAAAAAAGTTAGCTTTAGCTTAATCTTCACTAAAATCCTAACTCTCTTTCTTTAATATTCTAAGAAAAAAATTTAAATTGTAAATCAATGCTTTCAGGATGTAACTCTAATATAATATAAGAATACCATCTTTCTTGACGTTTATTGGTCAATGACCCAGGATTCAACATCAATATTCCCTTTTTAGTTTTAACTAATGGTTGATGGCTATGACCAAATATGATTATATCCACATCATCTTCTCTGAATTTTTCATAGGCTCGATCTAAAGTATTGCTACTAGTACCATGTCCATGAAAAATCCCTATTCTATAGCCCTCTATAGTGACTATTTCTTTTTCCTTTATCAGATTTTTTACTTCAGGTTCATCTACATTTCCCCACACTCCAATAAAATTCTTGTACTTTTGTAATGCTTCTATGACTTCTATACTTATATAATCACCTGAATGAACAATGATATCCACTTCCTTAAAATAAGTATCTAGAAAGTCAATAAAGCTAGAGATATTTTTTGTAATATGAGTATCAGAAATAATACCTATTTTCACTTAATTTTCCTCCTATATTCATAATTATATATTTTAGATATTTCTTTTTTCCAATAAAGCCCTTAACCTCATAGTATTGAGAATCCATTCTAATTATTCCCAGTATTTAGTCATCTCTTAAAAGATATGATATAATAAAATTATCATCTTAGTGGGAGGTATAACCTTGGGTCATAAGGCTTATAAACAAATTGCAATTATTTTTATAATACTTATCATATTATTTCCCCTCTTTATAATTCTAAATAATAGAATTAATTTATCTAATAATTTAACCAAAAAAGAGAGAGAATGGTTACATCAACAGGGAAGTCTAATATATGCTGCTGATAGAAATGCTCCTCCTCTTAGATTTCATGATGAAGCAGATGGACAGTATAAGGGAATTCTTATTGATTATGTAAATTCCTTATCTATAGAAATAGGAACTAATATCGAACTTCATCCTATGCTCTGGGAAGATGCTATAGACAGCCTTTCACAAGGTCAAACTGATATATGTGATATGTTTGCTAGTGCTGAAAGGAGTAAACATTTCCTATTCACTAAACCTATATATAATTTAAGATCTGTATTGGTGATTCAGGCTAGCAACACTGACATACATAGTTTACAAGACCTTGAAGGTAAGGTTATGGCTATGCAAAAGAAAGACTATGCCAGCGAATATCTAAGTATTAATTTCCCTAGTATCGAGCAGCATTATGTTGGTGACTTAGAGGAAGCATTGCTACTTCTTGGAGAAGGGAAAGTAGATGGAGTTTTAGGAGACGAACCTGTCATATTTTATCACTTAAATAATAATCATCTAGAAAATAAAGTAAAAATAATTGAAAAACCTGTTTATGAAAATCAGGTGGTTTTCGCTGTTCCTAAGTCTAAACCTGAATTAATTCCTATTTTAAACAAGGGTATAGATGCATTGAAGAAGAAAAATGCTGTTGAAAAAGTGCAGCAAAAATGGTTTGGCATTTCAGCACCTATTGTTAGACAATTTGATATTGAGGTAGCTAAAAAATATATATTTTCCCTTATACTTATAATAGCTACTATTATTATCTTGATGAGTCTATGGAATAGTTCTCTTAAAAAACAAATTAAAGTTAGAACTAAAGAGTTAGAAGATAGTAGAAATGACCTGCAAATCGTTTTTGATGGAATGACTGAGTTTATGTTAGTTTTAAATAGAGATAATATAGTTGTTAATACTAATAAGTCCTTCTTAAATTTCATAGGAAAGAGCAAATATCAGGTCTTAGGAAAGTATTATGGTGAAATTTTGGATATGTTTTCTACTTCTGATTTTGATAATATTATAAAAAGTACTTTTGAGGATAGTATTAATTGTAAAAATGAAATATATTTAAAAAATGAAGTCTATGAAGTCAATACTTATCCCTTAAAGGACACCAATAATAATATTAACAATACATTAGTTTTAATGTATAACGTTACTAGCGATAAAATAAGTAAGAATAAATTGCTCCAAGCTAATAAAATGATGGCAATTGGAGAATTAGCTGCTGGTATAGCCCATGAAATTAGAAATCCTTTAGGAATAATTAGAAATCATAGTTTTATTCTAAGGTCATATTCCAATGCAAATATCAATAAATCCCTTGATTATATTGATAATGCGGTACAAAGAGCCAGTAGAATTATTGATAATATTCTCAATTTCTCTAGAATTTCTGGTGATACGGAAGAATTTGTGGATATAGGTGAATTTATCCACAATATTTTAGAGCTACAAGTAAAGAATTTACAGAAACAGGGGATAAGTTATAAAGTTGAATGTATAAATAACTATAAATTTTTAATTAATCAAGAGTCTTTAAAGCATATATTGATAAATTTATTGTCTAATGCTATGGATGCTATTGAAGAAAATGGAGAAATCATAGTAAAAGCCTATGAATATGATGAAGGTATCCTAATAGAATTTATAGATAACGGAATTGGAATTAGTCCAGAGAATATAGAGAAAATCTTCAATCCCTTTTATACTTCTAAGGAACCAGGTAAAGGTACAGGACTGGGACTTTATATAACCTATAATGAAGTTAAAAAACTAAAAGGTGACATTTCTGTAGAAAGCAAGTTAGGATTTGGTACAAAATTCAAAGTGTATTTACCAGCTGGAGGGAATAGCAATGAAGGAAGTATTTAAAATATTAATAGTTGATGATGAAAAAGAACATAGAGAAACCTATAGGATGCTTTTAGAAAGCAGAGGCTTTATTATTGGGGAGGCAAAAAGTGGAGATGAAGCCTTAAATATTATGGAAAGTGAATACTATCCAATAGTTCTATGTGATGTAATCATGCCTGGTTTAAGTGGTATAGAGGTATTGAAAAAGATAAAATCAGACTACGAGTCCGTAGAGGTAATCATGGTTACAGGCTACGGAGGAGTAGAAACAGCTGTAGAAGCCATGAAAATAGGAGCATTCGGATATTTTATCAAAAGCCATAATCCAGAGGAACTTTTAATTGAAATAGAAAAGGCTAAAAAACTGCTAAATTTACAAAAGAAGAACAATATGATTTCAACAAAGAAGAATAAGGAAAGATATCTTTATCAAAGCAAGAATCCTAAAATGAAGGAATTATTAAACACTCTAGAGGATATTGGACAATCAAGTGCAAATGTACTTCTTTTAGGGGAATCCGGTGTAGGAAAAGAGATCATAGCTCAAAGACTTCACGATATAAGCAAGAGATCTAACATGCCTTTTATCGCTATTAATTGTCAATATTATTCTACAAATCTATTAGAATCTGAATTATTTGGACATGAAAAAGGTTCTTTTACTGGTGCTAATGAAAAGAGAATTGGTAGATTTGAAGAAGCTAATGGAGGTACTATCTTTCTAGATGAAATAGGAGAGATATCTCAAGAAATTCAAGTTAAATTTCTAAGGGTATTAGAAAATAGAAAAATTGAAAGAATGGGTTCAAATAAACAAATAGAAGTTGATTTTAGATTAATCTGTGCAACTAACAAGAATCTACTACATGAGATTCAAAGTGGAAATTTTAGAGAAGATCTCTTTTATAGAATAAATACTATTATACTTGAAATACCTCCTCTCAGAGAGAGAAAAGAAGATATCTTGGATATGATTAATTTCTTTATAGATAATTATAAGATGGAATTTAAAAAGGATATTACTAAGATAGAAAATGAAACATTAAAATATCTACTTAATTATAGCTATCCTGGTAATATCAGAGAATTAAAAAATATAATCGAGAGAATGTTTGTCTTATGTAAGGATGGAATATTGAAAATGGAGGAAATAGAATCAAGTACAGCAAGAAACTTTGATTCTCATAAACACTTTGATACTTTAGACTTTAACCTTGCAAGGGCAAACTTTGAAAAAGAATATTTAATCAACGCTCTAAAATTAAACGATAACAATATAACCAAAACCGCTGAGGTAATCGGTTTAAGTAGAAGACAACTTTTCAATAAAATAAACGAGTACAATTTAAGAGAATTTATGTCATAGTAGAACTTTACTATTCGTTATAAAAAATAATTCCTTGATGATATGATACTTCCAAAGTAGATAGTCTAATTAAAATAGACTATCTACTTGGAGGTATTTTTTATGCCTTTCCGCTAATTTTCTTAGCTTGTTTCATATTATCGTATCTACCGATTCCAAATATTATTGAAATAAACATTACTGCTAGCATAGCATAGGAATATAATACATATGGCGTTACTTCAACTGCTGTTAATGGAGCTGCACTGTCTTTAGCAAAACTTATGGTATAGATTATAGCAGGTGTCCAAGGTAGGGCATAAACAAATGTATTAGATTGGGCGTCTAAAAGATTTGCAATACGATATGGACTAATTCCATGTTTCTCACCTAGTGGTCTAGCAAAGGAAGCACCAACTGCTAATATTGCAGGAGCATTAAGTCCCATTAAAGCTGAAAGTATTATAATCATAAAGCTTATAACAAACTCTGCACTCCTTGGGCTCTTTGCTACTTTTCCTAAAGCATTTAATAATTTAACATCTCCATGTCCTGCTCTCATGATTTCAATTGAACCAAATAATAAAAGTGCTAGGACTACAACCTGCATCATACTATTGATACCTGTATAAATAACACCATCTACTGTTCTATCAAGTCCAGCACCTGAAACTCTAATCAAAGCCTCCTTAACTACATCAGCAGCAGGATCTATTTGTATAAGGTCCATTAATCCAAATAATACTGCTGTTCCACCTGCTAATACAGACCCTACTGTAGTTGCAATAATAATATCTCCAGATTTAACGGCAATCCAAATGGTTAATGCAACTGGAATCAGCATAAATAATGTCTTAGGGTTATATGAAATAGATTCCATAGCTGAAATATCACCTTTATATCCACTTCCAATAATGATAATTCCAATAATAACTATAATACCTGAAGTAATGGCATATTTCAGACGAGATTTAACTACACCTGGAACATCAACACCTTGTGAAGTAGCAGAACAAATAGTTGTATCAGAAACCGGTGCAAGATTATCTCCAAAGGCACCACCAGAAATTATAGCACCAGCTAAAAGAGCAGGATGTGCGCCTAAAGCAATACCAGCTGGATATAAAACACCCATTCCAGCAGCAATTGTACCAAAGCCTGTACCAGAAGCTGTCGCAAAGACTGCTGATGCTAAAAAAGATATAACGATAAAGAAAGTCCCTTGAATACCCATAGAAGCAGCTACACCAGCAATTCCATCAGCTAAACCTGAAGTACGAAGAATTCTAGAAAAGACTCCTGCAAAGATCCAGCATACTACAGGGATTATAGCTTCTTTACTAGCCATACCATTAATTAGAGCATTAGAATATTGTGACTTATCCTTTGCAAAGAAAAAAGCAACAACTAAGGCAGTGAATGCAGGTATCCAAAGAGCACCATCTGATATAGAGCCAAAGTGGAATGTTGTAAGTATAATCATAACTAAGAATACAACAAAAGGTAAGAAAGAAACCCATTCACCACCATAAAACTCTAATTTTTTTGTTTCATTACTCATTTTACTCCCCCTCTTAATATTATTTATTAAAGTATATATATGGATTAATATATAATTGCAAGAAGGATGCCATGTCCTTATATAGGTAATATGCCCAAAATCCCTTAGTAGAACAATATAATTGAAAAAAATTGCTATGTAAAATAGTTCACCCTATGCAATATATTGCATAGGGTGAACTATACTAGGTAGGCTTTACTTAAAATCTTTTATTATACAAAACGCCTTATAGGTACTTCTACCTATAAGGCGTTCATTTTGAAAATATCTTATTTATTTTAGAAAAGACATAAATTTATCTAAATCTATATTTTGATTGATAACCATTCTAGGAATTTCATATTTTTTAGTATATCTAGATACATATCCTGAGCTTACTGTGAACCCCAGCTTATATCCTGCTTCTTCTACATATTTAATAGTGCGTTTATCATATTCTCCAAAGGGATAAGCTATGTATTGTGAATTCAATAATTCTTTACTTTTAAATAAATCCTTCATTATTTCTTCCTCAGAAAGAGATTTTAAAAATGGAATCCCTTCTTCATTATGACGATGTAGATCATAGGTATGACAGGCAAATAAGAATACATCATTATATTTTCCCATATCCCCTACTGGAATATACTGTAAGCCCTTAGGATCAAATTCCATTTTTTCTCTAGTTGCCAGCTCTCCTACTGAAAAAATAGTTCCTTTCATGCCATATTCTTTCATTATAGGATAGGCATATATACCATTGCTTAGATATCCATCATCAAAGGTTATAACCACTGTTTTTTTAGGAAGTTTTATTTTTCCATCCATAAAGGATTCAAGCTCATTCATGGTGGCTGTATAATAACCATTTTCCTTTAAATATTTCATTTGTTCAGTAAATTTTTCAAGGCTTAGTACACTATTATTATTTTCCCAACCGCAGTTTATAATATCCTGTTCAGGCAATATATGGTGATATAGAAATACAGGAATCTTATCTAAACTAGCGTAGGAAACTGTAGCTGTACAGGCAAATAAAAAAATAACTATAACTAATATTTTTCTTATGTAATCATCCCCTTTTGTTCTTGTTCTTCGATTTATTTTATCATGATTACATAGAGTCTTCAATATATTAATTTTATATCTGTTGAGAAGGTTATTTGTTGTATAAATTATCTTTTGAAGATAAGAGTTTTAAGTTATATTCTTAGTATTTTTATAATCAAATATTATAAGTTTTTAAGACGTTATTTATCTTGCTTATAAATTATTATCAATAGATTCTATTTAAATGAAAAATATAGGGATTTTAGTTTCCTTGAGGCTGTCGAATTTAAACAAGAAGGGGAGAAGTATATCTAATACAGCTTAAAGAAAAATCTCCTCCCCTTATATATCACCTAAGTTATATGTTAATGAATTTATTGTAATCCCATAATAGTAAGAATTAATCTCATTAATAACATACCTACAATAGTATCAAATATGGGAATAAATAGCATAAGCTTTCTATACTTAGGATTAGTATCTGCAACCAGAACTATCCTTGCATAATGTCCTACTAGAGTTCCCATAAGCATACTAGGCATAATAAGTATAGTTGCTTGTGCTGCATTTATTAACCCTTGAGTATATAAATTAGCTGCTGTAGCCGCTCCTGCTGCTTTTGCAAAGAATGCAGATATAAACACTACTACAGATTCTCCAGGTAATCCAAAAATACCCATTATAGGTCCAAAAACATTTCCTAAAATATCAACCAAACCAGTTAGCTGCAAGAATTGAACTATTACATACCCAAGAACCATAGCGGGAAGTATTTGTTCAATGCCTATATAAAACCCTTTCTTTGCACCGCCCATAAAAGTTTCAATGGTACTTTTCTTTTTCTCTTTAACTAATTGGCTCATGTTTTACACCTCTTTCCTTCCTATTTTTAATACGAATAATTAGTCTAACTAAATTTGCACCTAAAATCTTGCAAACTATTTCTATCAAAATAATTGGTCCAATAGCAAGTAAAGATATGGGCAATAATGGTGCTTGAGTATTTATTGTATTCAATACAACAGCAGAACCTGCATATTGATATGCTACATATATGGTTCGTTCATCATCAGTCATATGCCCATCCTCTACTAATTCCTTTGTCATAAATGATCCAATATCTGAGCTGGTAAAAGAAGCAACAAAAGATATGCCTGCAATTCCAGGAATCCCTAGTAATGGCTTGAGCAGAGGATTAAATAGCTTTGCAGCCGCATCCATTGCTCCCATAGATTCCACTACATCAATTAGCCCTACTGCAAGGCAAACTGTAGGTATTAGAGTAAGTGTAAATAGAAGTCCTTCTTTCGCTCCTGTTCCACCTTTTCCAACAAAATTTATACCTTCATAAATTTCTCCAAAATTACCTGTCAAGTTTGCAAAGTCAAATGCTTTGAGTACACCATCAGAATCTTTGAAAACTCCTGAAAACAAAATAATCAAACCTAATAATGATAGCCAACCTTTCCAAGTTACTTTGTTTTGATTTACCATATTCATAATATGCTCCTTTCACTATTGAAATTTTTGTAAATTCATGATAATCGTAGATATTAGCTTTGTCCTCTTCAATAAAGAATCCACCAAAGCATATTCTTTAATAGTATGGTTCCATTGACCTTGCACTCCAAATGAACACAAAACAGGAGTTTTTGCTATAGTTATATAGGAAGCATCTGAACTACCTCCAAGCCTTTTATAACCCATTTCTCCAAATCCATATTTCTTAGATACTTCATTGACAAAATTATAATATTTCATGACATCTTCTGTTGTTTCATAGGCTGCCATTGAGCTTACGATTTCATATTTTGTTGAAGTTCCTTCTATATATGTTTTCTTGCATATATCTTGTATTTTTTCTTTAACAATATCCATATCACTCATTTTATCAAACCTAATATCAATTTCTATAGTGCATTGTGCAGGTATTGCATTGGATACTGTACCACCATTTATTTTTCCTACGCTAACAGTAATTCCAGATTCTAAATCAGTAAGTTTTTGAATTTCTATAACCTTTAGAGCCATTTCCGCTATTGCATTTTTCCCACTTGAGAAATCATTTCCAGCATGTGCCTCTACTCCATCTACAGTAACATGGCACTCCATCCTGCCTTTTCTTCCTACACATAGATAATTATCAACTAAGCCTGTCTCCATATTAAATGCACAAATACCACCTTTTGCTTCATTTAATATTATTTCTGCACCCTTTGAATTTACATGACCGATTTCTTCATCTCCAGAATAAATAATCTTTATTGGTCTTTTATTGTAATTAGTCTTGTTTAAAGCTTTAATAACATATAGAGAAATGATTATTCCTCCCTTCATGTCCAATACCCCTGGTCCATAGGCTTTACCTTCTTCCATTCTAAAAGGCTTGTCTCCAAAGGTTCCAGTAGGAAAAACAGTGTCCATATGTCCAGAGAAAATCACAGGTTTATTTTCTCTATCAGAACCTAATTCTCCAACTAGAGTAACTCCATTTTCTTCTCCCACATCAACTAATCTGCAACTTAATCCTTCTTTCTCAAATTCTTCTTTTAGACGTTGAGCTACTATATTTACATTATTCCTTTCTCTAGCATAGCTTTCCAAATTAACAATATCTCTCCATAAGGCTATCATTTCATCCTTACTATCATCTATATATTTATAGATTTGATTTAAACTATTTTCCATAATCTTATCCTCCTTGAAATTTTTATTAATGGTGTACAGATATTGATTTTAAATTATATTTTTTTGATAAAGCTAGATCTAATACTATAATTAAAAGCAAATTTTATAAAAGAAATATCTGCAAAAACGCTAGTGATAGGACTAAAATATGAATTGACCATGATGACTTGTTATAGTTAAGAGTTATGAATTTTTTATATAGATTTCTCATTAGATTCACCTCCTGATAAAATATTGGTCATTCAAAAATAAAGCATACAAATATTAGTAAATTAAATAAATAAGTAAAAGATGATGTTTAAGCTATTGTAATAATTGGCAAGTTGTTTTTAATCAAATTACCATTCGGTAACATAATGTTACCATACCGTTTGGTAATACGTCAACATCTTTCTTGTATTTTTGGTAAATATAATGCTAGTAAAACTTATATGGATTATAATATTGGTAAGATATTATTTAGGAGGAACATAACAAGTGGCAAGTATTGGTGAAAGAATATTAGAATTGAGAAAACAGTTTAATTTAAGTCAAAAAGAATTAGCTGAAAAAACAGGTATTACTGAAGCTAGTCTATCACGATATGAGAATAATTTGAGAGAGCCAAAAGCAGAAATAATCACAAGAATATCAGAAGTTCTCGAATGTTCCACTGACTATCTCCTTGGACGTACTAACAATAAAAAAGATTATACCAAATCCGATACTAACTTGTTCAATGATAATTTTAAATCTAAAGGATATAACGAAATAGAAGAGAAAATTAGGGAAAGATTGTTGAATGAAGGAATTATAGATAAAAATGAACCTATTACTAAAGATATGCTTGATAAAGTTTTAAAGTATGGTATAGAAGCTACTATAGAAATATTAAAATTAGAAAAGAAACTAGAAAAATAAAATTTACTAGTTTCTTTTTTGTTTTGCGAGCATTAAAAAAATTAATTATTTATCCAAATAAAGTGTTTTATGAATTTTTGCCAACCTTCTTGATCTGTTCCATATCTACCAAAGCTTAATGAAAGTATAAAAGTAAACAATAAAATAAAACATATTTTTTGCTTCATGCCTTTAGTATCCTCCTTGTTCCTCAACTAGATACTAATGTTCTACCCACAATTGCATTTAAATCATTAGACTAATTCACAGTCTTTTAATATTTTTTTAATAACCTCCCATATTCCTAATGAGGGATTCTCTTTGTAATATTTGAATCCTTTATATTCATGTAGTATATATCCATTATCTTTATTACGTTGCATAATGACTTTTGCACGGTTAACAGCAGTTATTACATCTGTCAACGTTAATTTATTCAAGATACGTTTAAAATTGGCTTCATGCTTGTAATCATCCATACTTTCAAAATTCTCATTAAAAGCTCGATTAATTGGAAGAAGGTATTGTCGCCTATGCGCAAAGGGACCATTACAATCAGCCTTATGCAAAACAATCCACAAATCAAAAGTTAAATTGGTGTATCCAAATTTATATGTTATTTGCTTGCCTAATTCTTTAGCCTTTTTCATATTATCCATAGTATCTTTAAATTCTTTCACATGGATCGGTTCGTCACTTTCATAATCAGAAATATGGTAAATGTCTGTTTTTCTAATAACAACAAGTGACTTTGCCCTTTTTAATGGATTCTTCTCTATAGGACAATCAAAAGAAACCTTGAATGTAGCTTCTGAAGAATCATTGATTTCACCTTGTAACCACTTAAGATACCACTGCTCCGTTTCACCTTCTACACTAAAATAATATTTTTTAGTTGATTTCAATTTCGCCATTATTACACCTCTCTTTCTTGAGAAATCAATTCCTCGAAGATTGGTGTAAAATCAATATCTTTAATAGCTCCATATTGACTGATAAAATAGTTTTTCATATAATCTTCATGCTTACGCACTCCTTTTTCACCAGTAGTTCCAAAATCAGATAAAGCATATACTACACTATTATGAGCATCCTCATCTCTTTCAACAAATTTAATTTCATCCCGTCTGAATAAGTTTGAATTTAAAAATATTGGATTATGAGTATTAAAAATTAATTGTGCATGTTTAATATTGATATCGTCATTATGAAAAATGTTTATAATACTCATCAATGCCATGGGATGAATAGAAGCATCAAACTCATCAACTACTAACGTGCCTCCTGTCAATATTGCTCTAATTACTAAAGGAAACATATTAACAAAACGAATTGTTCCATAAGATTCAAATATCTCTGCGGCCATTGCAGCTCTTTTTTGGTCTTTTATATCTTCAAAAATTGAACATAGCTTTGCATCTTCTTCATCATCGCTTATGACATATCCCAATGCATTAGAATTAATTCCAAATAGTCTTGCAGCATTATTTGTAGTCTTTTCCACATAAACCGTTTGCTTCTGAGGATCAACAAAGCGCTTAATAAGCTGCATTGAATCCGCTCTATAAATAACCATAAATTTCTTTGCAAACCATTCTGTAATTAATTTTACAAAATTCTGGCTAAATATTAATTTAAATCCGTTTGTTAGAAAAAGTTCCTCATCATTTAAACTATTTCTAGATATTTCAATAACACTCTTTTCATTTTGATAAGTAGTATCAACTAAATAGTTTTTTATGCTCTTCAAATTACCGAAAGAAAGCCCATCTTCTCTTAAAAATATTTTTTCTCCATTTACATAAAGCTCTTCCTTTAATACTTTTCTAGAGTAAGTATCATCCAGAAAGCAACCTAAATCTAAATTTATGGAGTAATGAATAAGAAGGCTATTTTCTATAAAGTCTATAGAGAATAATACAGGTTCTGAACATCTTGCATTATTGTTCGGTATCAATTCCAATGCATTCGCTGCTGGATTTAGTGTAGTTTTCTCTTCGGAATTTCGAATGTTTCCTCGTAATACAATAGCTCTAAAAGTGTCCATTGCACCAATAATATTAGTTTTCCCTGCTGCATTAGGCCCATATATCACCGATGAACATAACCCCTTAATATTTTTGCCTTTTATTCTTTCTATAAGTAGACTGTAATCTAAACCTTTTTGCTTCGGTGCAGCCGTCATTGAAAAAACAGTTTCATCTACAAAAGATTTATAATTTTTTGTTCTAAATTCCAAAAGCATATTTTTTCCCTCCATTCTGCAATTATTTTGCAAAATCACACTTCATATTATACTTATATTATGCTCAAAAGTCAAATATGTTATTCAATTTTGAAATTATTTTGCAAAATTATTATAAACACACTTTCTTAATAATCACAACTTGAAGCTTATTTATTCTTCATTCCACCCAATCTCTGTTACATACATAAAGGTAACATAATTCAATGATACTATGATGAAATGTAGCAAATTCATAATCATATTTTTTATTGGCAAGTTTCGATAAAAGTCGGATGGTACCTGGTACTTTTTGGACTTGCTGAAAATAAAAGAAAACACAGGATACAATCTTTTCCTATGTTTTCTATGCCTTTATTTACTTCTCATTCCACTCATTTCTCAAGCTTTCATTACTAAATACTACATATAGTGGTCTTATAAATTCTAAGGCTTTTATTGAATGTATATTTGAGAATTCTTCTTTTTCTAATATATATTCTTTTACACCCTTATCAAATATGCCCAAATCAACTACCTTATCATTAATAGCCTTGAGAAGCTCTGTTTGGTCTTTGTAGCTAACCTTCAAAGAAGAATCAATATTATCAATATCATCACCATAGGTATAATTAGCTATAACACCTAAAGTCAACTTGTTTTCTTCTATTTCTTTATAGGAGTTAAGCTTTATTTCTGGATTACCTGTAACTACTTCTGTAATTGCATTTCTAAATAAATTTGAAAAAAAGTATTTGCTTTCTCTCTCCTTAGTATATTGTACTTGAAATGCTGCATCTAATTTCTTGTTGACAATATTATCTTCAATGATTTTCCACTCATCTAAAACTATATTTACTTCATACCCCATATTTTCAAATTTGTTTTTTATATTTTCATAATCAGAGCCTTTTAGATTTCCATCTTCATCATAATATTGATATGGGGGAAATGGATCTGCTCCTATATTTATTATTTTTTTCATTGTAGCACCATCCTTTATTAGAAGTACTGTAATTTGGCTGCCAGATTACTGACAGCCAAAGTTTATTTATTTACCTAGTTTTTTTGCAAGTTCTTCTAGTTTTGGATCTATGAAAACACCATCTTTTAATATTTGGCGACCATCTAACCAAACTGAGCAATTTAAGCAAATACCGTCAATATGACTCTTAGCCTCTCTTGATTCACCACCAGAATAATTAGATCCTTGGTGACCGAAGCCCCACTCTGTACTACCCCAAACCCTTTCATCTTCAGTTGTACATCCTTCTAACTTTGCATTAGGGCTACAGCCATAGCAAACATGTGCTGCAATATACATATTTGGATCATTCAGAGATTTGAAATAATTTTTAACTAATTCTGCCTTGCTGCCACCTTCAAAATCAACTATTCTTCCCTTTTCAACAACATAAGTTATGACCTCATCTAATACTCCTAGTTCTGCATCTCCACCACCACTTAATGCTCCATCAATAGCAATTCTACCATTAATACTTTCTTCTATAGGAGCCCATCCAATTTGTCCTATTAAGAAATGTGCCCCTGGAACACTATAATCTATTTCGCTATTAATTGGTCTATTAGGGTCATTTTTAAAGGATACATCTGTACCAGCTTTATTTGTTATCCTTACTTCAGATGCTTCCTTAGTCATTCTTGTTAGTTCATCTTGGAATTGTTTTTGAATATCCATATCAATTTTTCCAATATTCCTTACAATTCTTTCAATTCCTAGACCACCAAGCATTACCTGTCTGGTTCTTCCATTAGTAACAGCCTTGTCCCACAGTGGTGAATAAAGAAGCCATTGGTCATTTAATTCTATCCATACATCTGTTTTATCTGCACAAGCAATCAGAGGTTCTGGTAAATATGGCATAGTTAACGCCCCATATCCCTTTGGTGTTGAGTGCCATGCTACCATTACCTTTGCCCCTAAAGCTTCTGACATTTTTGCTATTTCCTCTGCAACTCTAAAATCAGAAACTGAATCAATTGTAATTAATACGCTTTCACCTTTTTTTACTTTAACCATATCATGCATCAACTTATATGCTGCTTGTGCTAATTCCATATCCATATATTTTGGCATATTAAATTCCCCCTTGATATTATTTTTATTATAAATTGAACTATTATGGTTCAATATATGTGCCAATTAATCCAATCTTCTTATCCTTATTCATCTTCATAAGAATTATATATACTACCATTCCTACGATTAGTGAATTTAGTGAAGCTATTCCCCAATTAACAAAGTAACCTACCAAACAAGCTATTGCCCAGCTTATAAATGCATTTATATTCCACTGACAATATTCACTACCTTTGCCATACTCATATTTTTGATTGCTAATAAAGAAGTAGTCTGCCAATATTATTCCTGCCATTGGTGGAACTCCTATACCTAATAAAACCAACCAATCAGCGAAGTAGTTTGATAGACCTGCAACACCTACAAGGGTAGCTATAACACCTGATACAAGAACTATCTTTGATCTATCTACATTGATAATATTTGCAAGTCCCAAGGATGAGGTATATAAATTATTATCATTAGTAGTCCACTGTGCACCTATAAGTACTAATAATGCAGGGATACCAAGACCTAGTTGTAGCATAGCTGATGGAAGATCACCTATACCAGTAGCTACTGTAGTTACAAATCCAGCCATTATAATGAAAACATTTGCAACCATATATCCGAAAATTGTACCTAACCAAGCTACTTTTGTAGATTTTGCATATCTTGTAATATCTGCTTGGGCAGAAGCCCCTCCTGCAAATGATCCTACTACCATTACTATTCCAGCTCCTAAGCCCATAGATTGCTCTGGTTTCATACTTGCAACCACATTCCAGCCTCCTACTTGCTTTACTGCCACAATCATACCTATAGTTGCAGTAATGACTATCAGTGGAACCGCTATCTTGCTTAATAAGCTAATTCCTTTGTAGCCATAGTAGGCAGTTAAAAGCATTAGTATCCCACCCCAAAATGCTGCCACATATTTTGTAGTTAAAAATCCACCGTTAGGGAACATAGCATTAATTGTGTCTCCAAAGAATCCTACTTGAACAGAAAACCAACCTAACATACTAAGAGCAAGTACTAAACTTACAACCTTTGAACCTTGTCTTCCAAATCCTGGTCTAGCTAACATTGGAGTAGCTACACCTTCTTTAGCCCCTGCAGCACCTACTGCACCACCATAAATAGATAAAATAGTGTTACCAATAAAAGAGGCTATAATTGCTTGTTTTAGATCAAGACCTACTGCTATCGACGCTCCAGTAAAGAGTCCTGACATGGCAATACAGAAACCTGCTGCTACAATGGCAACATCAAAAAAACCTTTTTTCTGGTTTTCAGGTACTCTTTCAGTTGCATTGTCGTGTTGGGCTGTGTGATGCGTTTGAATGTTGGTAGTCATACATTTTCCCTCCTATTTTTTATTTTGTTGATTAATTTTAATTTTAACACCTCTTAATTGATATTACATTATAGTAAAAGACAAATATAAAGGTATGTATTTGTGCAAAAACACAAACACATACCACCTAAAATTTCTTTATTATAGACTATTTATCATAAATGCCAATAAATAATTGAGCGTATATGGCATTTCAAATGGATTATCATTCAATATTTCAGTTATCTTGTTTTTTCTATAAAGTACAGTATTTTTGTGCAAATACATATCCTTAGCGACTGTTGAAATATTCATATTATTATCTAAGAGATTTTTCAATGTCTCTATTAAATCAGTACCATTGGCCTTATCATAATCTATTAATGGTGCTAATAAATAATCAATTATAACTCTAATATCATCATTAAATTTCAGATCCTTTAATAATGGAAAAAAGCCTAGCTCATTATATTTAACTACCCTATTTTCTCCAAATAAATTTCGTCCCATTATAGCGGCACTTGTTGCCTCCTTATATGCCTTAGGAATTTCAGTAACTTCTTCCATATGGTTGCTTATTCCTATGGATACAGAGCCTATGAAATCATTATTACATATTTTTAATATCCTTTGACCTAAAGAACTGGCCTTATCTTTATCTTTGATTTTATCATTATTACTATGTAATAATATAAAGACCACATCAGATCTAAATCCAATTAAATTATTAGGGTTAGAATATTTAACCTCCTGAGACAAGGTAGGATATAGAACCTTCTTAGCATAATTTTGAATATCCTTTACACCTTTACTAGATAAATTTTCTTGAATGCTATTAATATTAATAATCATGAGTCTAGTTTTATTGACGATATCCCAATTAATGTCTAATCCTGCCTTTAAAGCAACTTCTTCACTTCTAAAATTCCAAGTAATTAAATCACCAATATAATCTTGAATATTAATTTCTTCTAATTCTTGGATTCTACTTTTTTTTGTATAAATCAATGTGCATATCTTAGCAATATTTTCTATTTTTCTCAATGTATGTTCAAATCTTTCTTCTTCATATCCGACTACTACAAAACCATAGAACTTACCTATAGTTTTAATAGGATATAATACCTTCTTCTTTTGTCCAATATTTTTGATACAGTAATTAAACTTATCACATTCTGAGTTTATAGTGTTGAAGTTGAGTCTTAAATAATCCTCTACTGTTTTTATAGTGTTTTTATCTGCATTTTTAGAGAATATACAATTATTGTCTAAGTCAAGAAACAATATTTCTTGTTCAAACATACTTGAAATATTGTTAAATATATCTTCCAATTCTTCTTTATTTGCAACCTGTTCTATTAGCTTATTTTGTGTTGAAAGAAGTAGCTGGAAATTATCTATATTTATTTTCATAAGTTTTTCTATTATAGGGTTTAATATCTCTACATAAGAAACTTCAGAATTTGCAACAATAAGAGGGAAATCTATAGTATTACATAGTTCTATTATTTCTTTGTCAATATCTTTTATCCACATATCAATATGGCATAGTACAAGCCCACAGCCTCCTGACTTATGTAAGGCTCTTATTACTTCTTTTTGCTTCTCAATATTTGTATGAATTGCATAAAATGAAGTTATATATAATTCGTTTTTTAGCACCCACTTTGAAATATTAGAGTCTGCCACTTCCAAAACGCTTATACTATCTACTATATTATTGACTCCACCATTGCCAGCTACTATACTAGCATCTCTTAAACCACCTAAACTAAGTATGTCCCTTACTGTAAGATTCATTTAATCATCCCTTCTTTCTTGCTAAGTGAAGATAAAAGTTAAACTATTTCAATATTTTCCAGCTTTATAACTATAATCTATATAACTGAAGTTACCTTTAGTTTTATACTAACAGAATCTATTCGTATTTGCAATTTTGAGAAAATTCTTCATCTCAGAAGAAAATAGCCATTTGTTTAATAGATAAATTGCTTCATCCTTATATTTCCTTTTTTATCTATAACTCTTATTTATGTTCCTATTTTATTCATAAATTTCATCTACTAACAAAAAAACTAGCTCTCAAATGTGCGATTTTTAGACGATATGGGAGCTTTCTTTTAATTTTTGTAAATTAATGATATTATGTATTATATGTATTTTTTAACCAAAGAGATAGGAGAATTTGATTTGAATAATATAATTGGAATATTGGTATCTATAATTTTTGTATTTTTAATCATAGGTGCGGCTTCTTTAATGAAAAAACTAAATATTTTATCTAATGAGGGCAGTAGAAAATTTATTCATATAGGTGTTTCCAATTGGTGGATTATAGCAATGATTTTTTTTGACAATAATATAAGTGCAGCAATTGTACCAGGACTCTTTGTTATTATCAATTATATATCGTATAAAAAACAGATCTTTAATGCTATGGAAAGAGATGGATCAAGAAAAGATTTGGGGACTGTCTACTATGCCTTATCTTTACTGGTTTTATCTTTGATTACTTTCAAGAACAAAGAACTATCTTACATAGGTGCTTTAGGCATCCTAATCATGGGTTATGGTGATGGCTTCGCTGCAATTGTAGGAGTAAACTTTGGAAATCACAAGTTTAAAATATTGGGAAATGATAAAAGTATAGAAGGTAGCTTGACTATGTTTATTTTCTCTTTTATAGTCTCTATAATAATATTATACATATTCAACCCTGTTAATATATTATTATTTAGCTTTATGTTAGCATTACTTAGCACAGCCTTAGAGTTGTTTTCTCCCCTTGGATTAGACAATCTTACTGTACCATTAGGATCTGCAATGTTCTTTTATATCATTATATTATTACAAATTTAGGAAGTGGTTAAATGTTAAATTTTACAATAGGATTAGTTTATTCTTCTTTAATTTCCTTTGCAGCTTATAAAAAATCATCATTGAATATAAGTGGTTTTTTAGCTGCTATAGCGTTAGGTACTGCAATCTATTTTTTTGGAGGTTTATGGTTCTTCAATATAATGATAGCCTTTTTTGTGTCCTCCAGTCTTTTAACTAAGTTTAAGGGCATCAACAAGAAGTATCTTGATAAGTTAAATGAAAAGGATGGAAGGCGTGACTATATTCAGGTTTTTGTTAATGGAGGAATAGGACTTGTTTTGGCTATCTTATATTATATTTACAATAGCCCTATATTTCTATTAGCTTATGCTGTGTCCTTTGGAGTTGCAACTTCAGATACCTGGGCCTCTGAAGTAGGTGTATTAAGCAAGGATAAGCCCTTATCTATATTAACCCTTAAACCTATAGAAAAAGGAATGTCCGGCGGTATAAGTATATTGGGAACTACCTTTGCCTTTCTAGGCTCAGCCTTTATATCTTCAATGTTTTTAATTGCTTATATTGTAATATATAATGATATACGGCAAGGACTTACTTATTCTTTAGTATGTCTAATTCTGGGATTTATAGGATCAATTATAGATAGTATACTGGGAGCTTCTATACAGGCTCAATATTATTGTGAGGAAATAAAGTCATTTACTGAAAAAAAAGTATATAAAAACAAGCCTAATAGGCTTGTTAAAGGTTTTTCCATTATAAATAACGATGTTGTAAATTTTGTTAGTAATTTATTGGCTACTTTGATGGTGTTTTTGTTGTAGATGTACTTCATATGATATTACATAATTAGTATAATCTTATATTTTGGGGACAGCACTGTCCCCCTGTCCTTATCTTATCCTAGTATTTTATTGTAATTGTAATCGGTCTTTTAACGCTTCTTGTAATAATTGGGAGAAGTTTATTCCTTCTTTTTCTGCTGCCTCATTTAACCAGCTAGGAATAGTTACATTTTTCCTAATTGTTCTCATGTCATTTGCTCTACGATATGCTTTGAAATCAACATCTACAAGAGTAACTATATCATCACTACCATGCTCTATTTTTTCCATTTCTATTGTTGTTGGCTCTGGAATATTTCTCCCACAATCCTCCTCAGTTATTCCCCATAACCCAATGGCATCTCGTGCCATTTCAATTGCATCTGCTATATCCGCTCCTTCTGTATTTATTTTTAAATCTGGAACATATACGACATATCCTGTCTCAGCTGGAATTAAAATTATAGGATATACTTTTTTCATCTTATCAACCTCCTTGGTAAATGCGACTATTAGGGGTCATTTCAGTCCTTGCCGCTTAATAATCGCTTTTGCTAAAAGCTCATTTATCTCAGTGTGTCGTGGTATAGGCTCTCTTACCTCTCCATTCGTATATATGTCGTGATTTGCACCCTCCCTGAGTTTCCACCATCCGTTCTTTTCTAGCCTCTTTATTAAGTCCCTTCGTTTCATTGTAATCCCCCCAACACACTTACTATCTTAATTATTATTATACGTATTTAATGTGTACCAGTCAATGGATTTATTCAATTATTTTATCTATTTCGTATTATACGAAAATTTCCGCTTTATCCCTACTATGGGACACTGATCCTGTCCCTTTTGATTATGTCCCTTGATAATATATGATAAATACTTTATAATACTAGTGTAAAACTAATCTATGAGGTGCTAATATGTTATTTAATTCAGTACAGTTTATTATATTTTTTATTGTTGTAACCTTAGTTTATTATATTCTTCCCCATAGATTTAGGTGGGTTCTGCTTTTAGTTAGCTCCTATTATTTCTACATGGCTTGGAAACCTGTCTATATACTATTGATACTATTATGTACCATAATAAACTATATTGCAGCTTTAATAATAAGTAAACATAAAAATCAAGGAATTAGAAAATTTTGGCTGGTTCTTAGCTTAGGTATTAGCTTTGGAGTATTATTTATATATAAATATTTTTCCTTTCTCAATGATTCTTTAGGGAATGTATTTGCATATTTCAATCTTAATTATCCAATTGGACATTTTGATATACTTCTTCCCATGGGAATATCATTTTATACTTTTCAAACATTGAGTTATACTATAGATGTATATAGAGGAGATATTAAACCTGAGAAGAATTTCTTTATGCTATCCTTATATGTAACCTTCTTTCCTCAGCTTGTGGCAGGACCAATTGAACGTTCCGATAGATTACTACCCCAATTACGTAAGAAGGCTTATTTTGACATCTATAGGGTCTTAGATGGTATAAAGATTATGGTAATAGGATTTTTCAAAAAAATAGTAATAGCAGATAGATTAGCCGTAGCCGTTAATGCAGTATATAACTCTCCACAGGATTTCTCAGGTATATACTATATTATAGCCACCATATTATTTGCTTTTCAGATATATTGTGATTTCTCTGCATACTCGGAAATAGCCTTAGGAGCTGCAAAGGTATTGGATATTGATTTGATGAGAAATTTTGATAGACCATATCTTTCTAAAAGTATACAGGAGTTTTGGAGAAGATGGCATATTTCTCTATCCACTTGGTTTAGAGACTATCTATATATACCCTTAGGTGGAAATAGAGTAAGTAAGCCTAGATATTATTTTAATGTATTAATTACATTTTTACTCAGTGGTCTTTGGCATGGTGCAAATTGGACATTTGTCATTTGGGGAGGACTACATGGTGTATATCAGATTATAGCCCATATGACTAAAAGAGTTCGCTCTAAGGTTAAGTCAACCTTAAGGCTTAATAATAGCTTCGTTCTAAAATTATTTCAGGTAATATTTACCTTTACTTTAGTGTGCTTTACTTGGATATTCTTTAGAGCAAATTCCATTTCTGATGCAATTTATATTATAGAGAATTTATTTTCAGATATAGATAGTTGGAAAGATATAAATTATCTATACTTAGTAGCCAATAACATGGGACTTAGTTTCTTTGAGTTTTTATTGGGAATTGCCTCTATTATATTATTATCTATTGGAGAGCTTATTGCTAGGAAAAGACCTTTATATTTAACTCTCAATAACTCTAATTTTATAATAGAAGGTTCCTTTTATATCATACTATTATTGATAATATTAACGATGGGGGTATACTTCAATGCAAACCAATTCATATACTTCCAGTTCTAATAGGAAAAGATTTATATGGATAAAATTGATTTTATTTATAATCATCTTATCAATTTTATTACATTATATCGGAAATTACTATGAGGATATAAGCAATGAAAATCAAATTACATCTGCATATAAAAAGGCATGGACTGAGTTTTATACTTTAGAACCTAATACCTTAGATCTAATATTTATAGGCTCATCCCATGCATATTGTACCTTTGATCCTGAAATCATTGATGCAGAAATTGGAACTAGCAGTTTTAACTTTGGTTCTCCACTACAACATGCTGATTCTACTTACTATGTTTTAAAGGAAGTCCTAAAATATCATAAGCCTAAGGTAATGGTATTTGAATTATATTGGGATATGCTTAGTAATGAATTTGAATTAAAGCAAGCAGATACAGTTATTTCAGCAATAAATAACAAGGAATTTGAAAGAGAATTTTTAAGAAATGCTTTTCCCTTAAACGAACTGGTAAAATATATTTTTAAACCTGTTAGATTTCAGCAGGATGTATTTAGCTATTGGAATGATGAATTAAAAGAAGATATAGAAAAGCAACTCAAGCCTATAGAGGAGGAACAAAAAAATGTTCCTGGAGTGAGCTATCATAGATCGAGAGGGTTTATATATTCAAATATAGTTATACCTGAATCAGAGTTCCATGAAACCAATCAATTTATTGGATTTGATGGTGCCACATGGGATTTTAATGAAACACAAAGATCCTATATTGAAAAAATAGTTAAACTCTGCAAAGATGAAGGAATTACACCTATATTTGTGACAGCACCTATTGCCAATGTTTCAATGGAATATATTAAAAACTATGATATACTTCATAAAAAGATTGCAGATTTTGCTGATGAACTGGATGTACCCTATAGGGATTACAATATAGTAAATAAAGAAAAGAATTTATTTATCAATGAAAACTTTAGAGATGACGCCCACCTTAATTATAGTGGGGTGCAAATATTCATGAAAGACTTTATAGAATGGTATAAGCAAGGTCAATATTGACCTTGCTTATTATTATTTTACTAAGATGATATCTACTTCTCCATCTTGATTGAAATGTAATTTAACTAGAGAGCCTTCTTTAACAAATCCTATTTCTATATAATCACTAGTTACCCAATAGGACTTTTCTTTATTGTTTTCTTTTACTGTGATTTCAACTACTTTTCCAGAAGAAGATTCTAGTTTAGTTACCTCTAGATATTTATCAGAGTTATTGAAGATTAATTCTACTCCAATTACCTCATTATTCTCATTTATAAATAGTTTGACATACTCATCTGGGTTTATATCTATTAGTTTAGTATTCTTTTCAACTTTATATACTACAGACTTGTCACCAACAAAACCTTCTATTTCATCATCATAGCCAACTCTAAATTTATATTTTAGTCTAACTATCTCTTCTTTACTATTCTTTAAGCTTTGTTTAAATCCTGTAAATAAAATTGTATTTATTTCATTTTTATCTCCTGATGTAATGACCTTATCTCCTACTTTTAGTCTGTCAAAGTCATAGTCTGATATTATATACGCCTTTAGTTTTGCATCAGATTTTGTATTTTCTAGGACTTTATTCACTTCCATAGATTCAATATCTTTTATGCCCTTACTATCTTCATGGAATAGGAAAGAATTTGTATCCTTGTCTACAATATATTTTTTATCTAAAGCAAATTTTCCATCAGAACTCTTGTTTATAGATATTGAAGCTATTTTCATACTTTCAAAATCCTTTACTAGGTATAAATCTTTAATATCTTTTCCATCTTTAATGATATATACTAAATCCCCTTCTTTTAGAGAATTAAGTTTGATGTCCTTTTTATTTACATCTTTGATGGAAGTCTTTAAGCTAATTTCAAATTCTACTTTAGTCCCATTTTTATCTACTAATCTAATATGATTTGATGTAACTCTACTAACTATATAGAAATCTTCATCACTTGTTTTAGATGATACTACATATTTTATATTTCCTGCTGCATCTACTCCAAATTTGACTTCTTGTCCTCTAATTAAATATAAATCATCATATGCCTTATCAGAGTCTAATACTATGAATTTATCTCCATCAGTAGAATATACCATATGGAATTTATCTGATACCTTGTAGTCTTTGTTATCTATTCTAACGACTACACCTTCCCTATCTTTGTATAGGACATTGTCTAGTATACCATCTAATTCTACTTCTTCAGTAACTAAGATTTTTCTATCTCCATATACATGTCCAATACTAAAATCTTTGATATCATCTAAATCTATAGTTTTTAATACATTGTCTTTGATTAAAATAGCTCTATCTATAACCATAGACCTTTCATCAGTAAAAGTCACTTTGTTTCCATCGACTTTAAGAATAGGTTCTACCTTGGAAAAACTAAAGGATTCAATCGCCAATACCTTGTTTCCATCAACGGTAATTCTAGCAAAGTCTGATTCTACTTTGTTGTAGAAATCATTATAATCAATTTCTTCATCATTATGATATACAAATTGTAGTTTATTGTTTACATTATCAGATGAATCCTTAAATAAGATATCATATGTTTTGCCATTCAAATTTACTTCATCTCTTCTAAATTCTGCTTTACCCATTAGATAATCATAAGAATTATCTATTTCATAGGATTTTAAGTTATTATTATCATCTAATTTAACTTTAACTACTTTTCCTAATAAGTCTTCTAGAGAATCTTTATTAGTATGTTTTATCCTAGTATATTCATTAGATTTATACTTACTAGCATTGTTGCTATCTTTAAATATAGTAAGTCCTAATTCGTCCTTATCTATGGAGTAAACTCTTTCTACTTCACGGACTATAGCTTTGTAGGCATTTAAATCTTTATCTTCATTAGGTTTTACAGTATTATATAACATTTCAAAGGCTACTAATCTAGTAGCATCTTTTTTGTAATCTAAGGATTTCATAGATGAGTCTAATATACCTAATTCATTAGCTTTAAGGATATATGGTGTTGGCCATACTCCAGCTTTTTGTTCTTCTGCTGTAAGTCCACCTTTTACTTGGACTAACATAGTGATTATCTCTTGATAAGTAATATTCTTCTTGGGTCCAAAGGTCTTGTCTGGAAAACCACTTACAATTTTCTCCTGTACTGCAACATTGACCATACCATTTGACCATACTTTGGAATTCATATCTTTAAATATATTTTCAACATTTTGATATGAAGCGACTAAGGATTCCTTACCTAAAGCCTTGACTATAATGGTTGCAGCCTCTTCACGAGTTAGATTTCCATTAAGATTTAAATCTCCACTTCCATCTCCCTCAACAAACTTCTTCTCAACTAACCAATCTATTTTCTCATTTCCAGTCTTAGCGAAAGTAATTGTACTTAAACTAAGTATCATTATAAATACAAGAAAAGTAGATATTATTTTTCTATTCATGTCATTTTCCCCCTTCGCATTTATATATTATATATTCCCATGATATATAATGTAAAACAGATTTCAAATAAAAAAGAGTCTTGAGACTCTTTTTTATTATGGATAAACTTTTTGATTTTTGTAGTATACTTTTATAAGTATATCTTGCTTATATACGTCTTTCATTTGATATACTATATCAGATTTCATCTCATCTACTAAATCTCTTATTTCAGAATCATATAAATTTTTATATAAATCTACTTCAACATCTACATTATATCCACTTACAGATACGGATACTCTATCTACATCATTTCTATATCTATTTTCTAGATAAGCTTTCATTTCTGTTGCTGTTAAATAACTTCCTGAACTAGAACCTGTTCCATAGTATTGAACATCTCCTCTTTTATCAGTATAGAAATCTAGAGAAGTACTGTTAAGTCCACTGTTTACATATCCTTTTACAGAAGCATTTTTATACTCTTTTTGAATAGCATATACTATATCTTCTACTAAATCTTTTCTTTCCTTATCATATAAATCATCCCATGTACCTCTATCAGCTTTAGATACTACAACATCTACTTTTACTTCATCTTTATCCCCTTTAAGAACTATATCTAATCTTACTTTTTTGTAATCTCCATAGTCTCTTTTTAATTTTTTCTCTAAATCAGAAAGATTTCCTATTTTATCATCTTGTTCCTTAAGTTTAGCTTCTAATTCTTTAACTTTGTCTTCAAGTGTAACTATCTTTGCATCTTTTTCTTTTACATCGGCTTGTGCCTTTGTTATCTGTTGTAAAAGATAATTAATGTCTTGTTGATTTTGTCCTGACTTATCAGTAATATAAACACTATTTGGATTAGATGCAGTCCAGTCTATATTTTTGTCAAGGGCTTCTCCTAAAGCTCTAACTGGTAAATAAGTTCTATTATTTACTATAATTGGTTTTTGATCTGCTGGTAAGCTCATTGCTGCACCATTGTTGAAAATAGTCATGTTTGCAATTTTTCCAACAACATCTGTGCCAGCTGCCATAACCCCCGTAAATACAGATGTACCAAGTATTGTAGCAGCACCTAGAACAGCTACTGCTTTCTTCTTCATATTCTTCATAATATTAACCTCCCTTTTTCCTCCTGCTTTATCTCACACTATAATGATATTATAAAATAGTGCTTTTGTCAAAGACACTAAGGTTACAATAGTATTACATTTATATTACAATTCTTTATATTGAATAAGAAGAACCCCTTTGGATTTACTCCTCTGGGGTTCTTCTTTAGTTGAGATGTATTATCTCAATTTAGTTCGTTGATTATTTTACAGCAATTGTTACTGCTTCTAATGTGTTTGGAACTGTTACTACAAATACTACATTCTCTGTAGCTGAAGCTTCTGTTCCATCAGTTATAGTTACAGTAAGTTCAAATGTGAATGCTTTTGAATCTTTTGTTATATCTACTGGACTAGTTCCTGTAACTGCACCCGTATCTTCAAATGTTGGTAATGTTCCTACAGCTAGAACATGTTTAGCCCCATTTGTATGATTGCTTGGTTCAGCTATAGTATAATTAGTATCTGATACTTTAGTAACAGTTAATTTTAAATCAGCTTTAGCTTCTGCTACATTTTCCCAAGCAGTTATCATCGCTTCAGCTTCAGTTAATTTAGTTAAAACTAAGCCTGTTGCTTGTGCTGGAGTTAATTTATTGTATGCTGCTCTTGCTGCTTCTACTTGCGCTTTATCTGCTAATTTTACATTAGCTTTTGCTGGTAATGCATCTATTAACTCTTGTACTAATGTTCCTGCTAATGCATTTTCTGCATTTGTTAATGCAGTTACATTAACTGGTTTTACTAATGCTTTTTGAGCTGTTGTTAATTTATCGTAAGCTGCTCTTGCTGCTGTTACTTCAGCTTTTGTAGCTGGAGTTGAGAAAGCTTCAATTAATGCATCTACTTTCGCTGCTTCTATTTTTACAGAGTATGTGATATTAAATCTATCGCCTTTAATATCTACTTTATCTCCTTCAGTTAATCCAACAAAGTCTCCTGCTGATAATGGTTTACCATCTACTCCATTAACTATTGTATCTTTGTTTGCAGTGTATGTTTTTCCATCTACTATTATAATTGAACTAGTAGCGTTTTTATAAGTTACTATACCTGAATCTGTAGTGTCTCCTCCACCAACTACTGCATCCTTATCTCTCTTTAATGTAGCTAATAGATAGTTGTCATCTTTACCATGGTAAATAGAAACTTTATCTCCAGTTCTTAAAGAACCACCAAATGATTCAGTTTTACTATTTTCATAGTATGTTTTTCCATTACTTAGCTTAATAGTTCCATAAGCGTCAGCATCTTTAACTTCGTATATAACTTTTGAATCTTTAGCTATTACAACTTCAACTTTTGTTACTGTTCTATCTTTTTCTTCTTTTTCTTTAGTGATTTCATAGCTAATGATATCGCCAATTCTTAAGTCTTTTGGTAAATCTGTTCCTCTTGCTATTTTTATAGTTTTTTCACTTCTGTTAGCGAACTCAACATTCATTAATGTTTCTTGTCTATCATCAAATCCAACAAATTTAGCTATTTCACCTTTAACGTCAGGTTTGATATCGATTTTTGTGAATACTATTGTATGAGCTTCATTTTCTCTATTTATACCAGAAGTTCTAGTTCTAGCTATTTCTTCGTGCTCTTTACCGTTTAGAACATAAGCTTTGTCAACGTCTTTCTCTAATGCATCTTTAACGTCACCAACAGTTCTAACTTCTGCATAGTCTAAGTTTCCTTTTTCATCTTTGATTACAACAAAGATTACTGTATCATCTAGCATTCTCTTTTCAGTTTTGTCAGTAAATTTGATATATTTACTATCTACGCTATTTACTGTTTTTGATGTGTCATCAATTTTGTTTATAACTTCAAGTTCAGTTCCACTTGCTCTAACATATACAAGATCTCCAGCATTTAATTGATTTAAACCTTGGTGTCCTGTACTGTATGAGTTAACTTTTGTGCTTAATGTAGCAGTATAATCTTCTGTTTTGTTATCTGGTTTTAAGATTCTTACATCTTTACCTACAACTTTAGTTACTACTCCTACAAATTCTCCTAAATCAACTTCTGAACCAACATATTGTAATTTATTTCCTAAGTCGATTAAAGCAGTTGCTTTTTCTCCTCTGAAATCTTTTAATTGGTTATGAGCATCTCTAGCTACTAAAGTATAGAATTTTGCATCTTTTTCAAATTGGTATACTGGTTTTTTGTTATCTACTGCTGATACAGTAAATGCTTTGTCATCAATATAAACTTGAACGTCTCCATCTCTTGTTTCTGAAACTTTCTTGAATTCTCCATTAACACTTGCATCTTTTCTAACTAAGAATCCATTTTTGTGTTCATGTATAACGTCATTAGCTTCTATTTCATCAAAGCTTCCTACTGAGAATTTATCATTTTCAACAAAGATTACATTTTTGATATCTTTCTTCTCGTATACTTTTGTTCTTCCATCTCTAACATCATCGTATACTACTACTTGGTCTTTCTTTTCATTTAATTCTTTAACTGGAGCTATGTCTTCAAAATTGAAAGCATTGATTAATAATACTTTACCATTTTTAACAGTAACTCTTGCATAGTCTACTTTAAATTCTGTAGTTTCTTCTCCTCTTTTTGCATCTGGAGTAGTGTAGAATTCTTCGTATTTATATGGGTTGTTGTTGTAGTATGTTCTAAATATAGTTTCATCAGATTTGCTATATCTTTCTGGTAAATCTACAGTATATGAACCCATTTTGTTTCTAGTTGCTTTAAAAGATCCTGTTTCTACTTTGTAGCTTTCATCTACTTTAACCTCTACTACTTTACCATCTTTTGTTACTGTGAAGTCTGCTACTTTACCTAATAAGTCTTCAACATCAGCAACATCTGCTGGTACTGTTAGAGATATTTGATCTCCTTTTTCTTCTCTTGACTCTTTTACATAGTCTGCTTTTTTGATTTCTTTAATAATTTCTACTAATATTTCATCTTTATTTAATTTTTGTACTCTATGGTTTTCAAGTACTATTGCTTTGTAGATATCATATTTTCCATGTTGTTTTCCTGTAATTACATTGTAGAACATTTCAAATACGTCTTTTCTTATTGCTGCAGCATTAACATCTGTTATATTAACTCCATCAGTTACTCCTAACTCAGATGCTTTAGCTATATAAGGAGCTACCCATGATCCTGCATTTCCTCTTTCTTCAGCTGTTAGATCTCTTCCTAATGATAATCTAACTAAGATAGCTAAAACTTCTCCGTTTGTGATGTCTTTTGCTGGCATGAAGTTACCCTTTGCGTCACCAACGATTAAGTTTTTACCTGCTGCTAAGTTAGCATATCCATTAGCCCAGTGAGCTGTTGTCATATCTTTGAATCCTGAGTTAATTAATTTTAATGACTCAGCTTCTGATTCTAATCCTAGAGCTACAGCAATCATTCTAGCTGTTGATGCTCTATCAATCTTAGAGTCTAATTTTAGATCTCCGGATTGATCTCCTTTGATCATTTCCTGTTTTACTAACCAGTCGATTTTTTCGCTACCAGTTCCATCAGCGAAAACTGTACCAAAAGTTCCTAGTACCATAACTAAAGCTAGTACTAAGGATAAAATTCTTTTTGTACTCATAGTCTATTGACCTCCTTTAAAATTATAAATTTTACAAAACAGTTAAGTTTTGCATTCTATTCTAGATTATAGCATCAAAGGAAAATAAAATCAATTCCAATAATGCTAATGTAATAAATTTGTAATATAACTACTAAATCTATTACCATAACCCTTATGCTACTAGTATATACTAAGAAGTAATGTAATACAATTACAGTTGTGTTACAGTTATATTACAATTAACAATTAACATAGAACAAAGAACAATTATTAAGGGTTTAGCTATTGGGTCTTTATTGGCGACCTGTGGTCGCTTCCTTAATTGTGAATTTGTTTTAGTTATTCAGTATGTTTTCTCTAAAGTCATACATCAATCTTGTTTGTAAGTAGTTAATGAAATTAACCAATATTACTGCTGTTTCTTCCTTTGTTATATTTCTATTTGGGTAGAAGTATTGGTCGTTATCTATTATGTCTAATTGCTTTGCCATATATACATGATCTTTTGCCCATGTTGGTATGCTTGAATCATCTTGGAATCCTGTTGTATAGTTCTTAATTGGTGCTTGGTTTTGCATGCCTAATAGACGGATTAATATTGTAATTGCCTCTGCTCTTGTCAGGGCTCTATCTGGAGCAAATTTATCCTTACCTACTCCTTGCATTATATTTCTCTCTGATACTGCTTCGACATATTTGAAATTTCTATGTGTCTTAGGTACATCTATATATATAGGAAGTTTTTCTACTTTATTTCTCGAGGATCTTCTGCTGGTTTCTTCTTCTATTGGTAGTTCTATATCCATTGTACCTACCAATGCCTTAGCAAAATCTCCCCTACTCATTGGTGTACTTGGTCCTAAAGTTGTAGTATTTAGGGGTAACCCCTCCATACTTGCTATTAAAAGTATATCCTTCTCTGATGCTAATCCTCTAATATCCCTTAGTGCTGGGATATTGAGCCTTGTAATTATTGGGTTGGTATCTATTTGTGTAGAGCCATTACCTATATTTCTCCAAAGCATCTTTCCTTCTTCTGTGATTACTGGTAAATCATAATCATATTTCAATGTATTTTCATGTTTCTCTGTAAGGATATATCCTCCTTTGAAGGAGATTTGATTTGGCACATTTTCTACGTAGTTATAGTCCTTTGTTTTATTATAGGATGTCTCAACTACTGCTGTACCCTCCCATGCACCCTGACCTGTTACTTTGTTTTCGTAGTTCATTATATATTGTAATGTTTGCGTTTCTGTAGCAGACCAAGGGCTATCATAGCCTACTAAATTACCTATGGTCTGTACTATAATTTCTTCTCTGCCTTTATCTAGACGATAGGTCTTTCTAGCTGACCAGTCTCCTGCATAGAACTGTAGTAGTCCTGTATCTTGTACTACTTGTCCTTGATTCCATTGATAGTCTTCTGTCTTTACTTCATATTTCTTTTTTCCTATTTGGAATGTTTCCTTATAAGAATCTAAAGTTTTCTTTGATGTAGTTTGCTTACCATTGGTTTCAAAGGTTGTAATTAGTTTTACTGTTCTAGATAGACTTGCTCCTACCTTTTTATTGTCTAATTTATAGGTATATTGTTCTGTTTTTGTGTCACCTTTTTCTTTTATGCTGATTTTCAAAGTTCCTTCCAGTTCTATTGGTTCTCCTGTAAGGAATACTACTTCTTTATAACTGTTTTCGTTGTTGATTCCTCCCTCATAGCCTGGAATGTCTACGGCGAAGGAAGCAATTGATTGCATTAGTATTAAGATTGCTATTATATAGGAAGTAATTCGTTTCATCATTGTTCTCCTTTTTTTAGTGAATAGTGAAGAATGAATAGTGAAGAGTTCTAAGTCAAGCTTTAGAGTCTTTAGTCTTTTCAACTATTCACTTTTCACTATTAGTTATTCACTATCATGTTAATCTTCGATTAATATGATATATGTCGTACTCTTTGATGTTTGTTTTTGTTTTACTAGATAAGCCTTGCTTGTTTTTCTTATCTTGTATAACTCTTCTAATGGTATCGGTTTGTCGTTGACTAAAACTATTGCTTGGGTTAGGTCTAGAGTTTCATCTGTGCCTTTTTCCCATCTTTTTGTTAAGGTGTTGTAGTTTGTCACCTTTGTTAGTTCTATGGTTTTAGTTCCTTGGTCTATATTTTTTATTTCACCTAGTGTACTGTAATCCATTCTTACTAATTGGTTGTAACTATTAGTTTCCTGTGGTACTAAATTGATGCTTAAAACTTCTTTCCCTAGTTCCGTTTCTCTAGCTACTACATAAGCTGGTTTGTTTTTGTAATAGTCTTTTTGTATCCTATCCCTTAGGCTCCTATCCTTTATATCTATTAAATCTATATACTTAGAGTCTAGGAATGATTTAGTTGGTATATTCTTCTTTAACTCTGAGTCATATACTAATGTATCTTCTGTGAATATCATTTCTTCTGAATTTGGGTTAGATACAAATCCTGCTGTAGTAAGTATTGTTTTATCTAGTTTGAAGTTGTTGCCTAAAATTAATTTATAGTCTAGTACATCCTCTATCTTTCCTTTATAGACTAATAGTCTTGAGCCGTCTATTCTATCCTCTAATAAGGTTGTTCCTTCTATAGATACTACAGATGCTTGTTTCATCCCATTCTTAAAGTCTGATACTAGATAGATGTCCTGATATTTATTGAGGTTTAAACTATCTACTAATCTATTATCTTTAACCACTATAGTTCCATCATGGAAAAAGAACATATTTGAATCTACTATCATTTGTCCATTTCCATAGTCTATATTCTGTAATAAATCATTATACTCCATGCTAGAACCTGCTTTTATAAGCATCTTTCCTACTGATTGTTTTCCAAAGGCATTTTCATAGGCTATATAGGCTTCTAAACCTTTTCTTTTTTGGAGGTCGGATAATGTTAACTTCTTCCCTCCTTCGTATATGGAACCTGTGCCTAATTTTATTTGTGTCTTTTGTACTGTTCCAGTCCATACTCCTTGGTTCAGTACCTTTGGTTGTGAGATTATAACTTCCTTATTCCTCTCATCTACCATTTCAATTTTACCCTTTAATACTCCCTCTATATGCTTTTCTTCATCTTCTATTTTTATCTCTGATACTGTGGAAGAATAAGGATCATTGAATGTCAGTAATACCCTATCCCCTTCCTTTAACTGACGAAGCTCTGCTACCATTCCCTTTTTATATAAGGTTGTGGAAAAAGGGTCTATTTTGTATTTTTCTCTAGATTTAGTTGTTAGAATCTCTATATCTTGATTTGTGGCAAATAACACTGTACCCACTCTAAATCTTGTATTAGGTATGATATATCCATCCCTAGTAGGGTCATCTTCTTCTATTAATTGTATTTTTACTGTGTTTCTATCTCTTACTGTGGCTATAACTTCTTGCCCAAAGTACAGATCTGTTACTTTTATTTCCTTTGGTAAATCAATGGTATGTAGATTATCATCCCAATCTAGGATTGTAATCTGTCTATTCACTATATCTATGACTTCTATTGTACCGGAGATGGTTAGTTCCTTTGGGGCAGCGATTATTGGGATTGATTGAAGTAATAGAATTATTGTTAATATTAGGGTTGTTAGTTTTTTCATGACATTCTCCTTTTTAGTGAATAGTGAATGGTGAATAGTGAATAGTCTTGAGTAATGCTTTGGGGTCTATAGGTTTTTAACTATTCACTTTTCACTATTAGTTATTCACTTGTTTCGTTATTCACTATTAGTTCTATTTATCAGAAATTAGTAAATACTTACCTTTCTGATTAAATGAAACGGTTCTAGCTTCTCCCGCCTTTTCATATGTTCCTGTACTTATATTGAATACTCCTAAATATACATTTTTCGTATTTGTATATAGTAGAGTATCTAAGTCTAAGGTTAATTTTCCTGACCTTAGTAGCTTGTCTATACTTATTGTATCCTTTCCTCTTTGGAAAAGAAAGTCTATATCGTAAAGAATTGATGCTACTTTTTTTCCTCTTGGGATATTAGTCTCTCTTCCTTTTTTGATAACAATCTGTAGGTTTGAGTCCTTATCCCCTTCATCCATTGTACTTACCTTATAGGTATACATATCCTTTGGATTGATGGTCATTGTCATTGTGCCATCTTTGATATTCAATGCGGAATCAGTTCTTGCTAAAGCTAGTGGTATTTTGATTATATATTCATTTGCTCCTTTATACTTAGTTAGAGTGAAATCTATAAAACCAAGTCCATTTTTAATATCATCTGAGCCCAATGTCCTAATAACTTTATTTCCTTCTATAGTCTCTTTACCCTTTAATTCTATATTCTTTTGATCTTCTTTTAGTTTGTCTTCTTTTTCTTTTTGTTTGTAATCTTCCTGTATACTTAATGTCTTCACTGTAACTGTGGCAAAATCTATAGCTGCACCATGTTCATTTAATGCTCGTACCATAAATGTATATTCTGTATTTGGTTCTAATCCTTTTACTAGATACTCTGCTCCAGATGTTGTACCTACGAAGGTATTGACTGAGTCCTTAGTTTTTCTACCATAGATTTCATAGTCTGTTGCTCTATTTAATAAATCTGGGTCTGACTTATTCCATATTAGCATCACTGTAGATTCATATCCCGGTATACCTTCTAACACCATTGGTTTTAATGGCAATGGTTTTTCATATTTAAAGTCATTATATGGGTCTGAGATACCACCGTCTGGGTTGATGATTATTAAGCTGGTATTTTCTAAATCAGTAGCTTCAGCAAAGGTAACTTTAATTTGGTTTTCACTGACTACTTGTACCGTAGCCGCTTCCATACCTCCTATGACTGATGATTCTATATTATTTCCATCTTTATCTACTCCTGTAATACCTTGTCCCTTTAATTGCATATCTGGCTTTACATCTTTAGTCGGTATTATCTTTCCCCCTACTATTACTTTAGCACCCGGTAAGAACTGTATTCCATCTATAGTAACTACAGTCTTAGTGTCATTGGTAAATAATTTCTTAGGGCTTACATCATTTATTTTTGGCTTTGATATATAAGTGAAAATTAAATTATCCTGAGTCAAAGTGCCGTCTGGATTCTCTATAGTTACTTTAACTGGTCCAAGCCTTGGTGATGGTGGAGTTATTAGTTTTATTGTAGTATCTGTTATTTCTAGTATATCTTTAGCAGGTACTTCTACTCCCCCAAAGAATACTGATATAGTATTGTCTCCATAGCCCTCCATATTTTTTCTAAAGTCTTTTCCTTTTATAGTGACCTTAGTACCTCCTGTAGCAGGACCTTTATTTGGTTCTATATTTCCTGCACCCGGCTCTGATTCTCCTTTTATAAATTGAATATATATTGGAGCATTCCACATATTATTTGGATTATCTGATGAAACTTGAGCTCCATCTCCATTTGTTACTGTAACCCTATATAGATTTCCTACTACATTTTCATTGACTCCCGGCATTGTAAATGCTAGTTTATTTGGTGCTGCATTTAGAGTTTCTGTAATATCTTTATTTTCTATCTTTAGTATATTTCCTATTTGAATAGTTGCACCTTCTCTAAAATCTTCTCCTAGGACTGTAATATTTTGTCCACCTCTATAGTCTAGTCTTATTATTCTTGTATTTCCATCATCACCTTGCTCTGGATCTTTACCATCTCTTGTAATATTGGTTATTTTAGGCTTACTAGCTGGATTAGTATATTTATATTTCGTTGTAGCCCTTCCTCCATCTGGGTTTGTAACCTCTACCTGCACATCTCCTATTGTATGATAGGAAGGAGTTTGTAAGGATATAAGTCCTGAATTTACAAGCTTTGTTTCTGGTGAATATCCTTTTGCTACTACTAGTTTTCTATTCTTTATTTCTATCCTAATCAGTTCATACCCCGGGTGAAATTTTTTATCTGTATTTTCTAATTCCCATATAGGCAGATATATTGGCGAGCCATCATAGCCATCTATGGTAAATGTCTTTTTATATATTTCCTTGTCATATTTAGCTGTCAGTGTAATAATGGCTGATGTAATGCTTGTGTTGTTATAGTCTAGAGTAAAGTCTCCGTTCTCTAAGGTTATTTGTGCCATATTGTTGTTTATATCCTTTGTATCTCCTATTGTTCCAAACCTAACTAATGGCATATTATACTCTTTTTTCTGTCCCTTTTCCATCACATATAATCTTGTATTCTGGAAACCTGTACCTGATATTTCTACTGAGTCTTTACCTTGTTTTTTACCTATATCTCCTACTATTTTATTTATTGTTATCTTTGAGCCTTCAAAGCTTAGAACTACCTTGTTAGATGTACCAAAGTCATTGTTTACCACATATAGCTCCTGTTTACCTGCTGCTATTTGTGGTGTAATAACTCTTATATATCCATCTCCAAACTCTACTATTCTAGCTTCTATTCCACCAATTCTCACTGTTGGAAGGATTGGTGATGTTAGATATTCTGTGTAAGTCTCTACTGGTGCCAATAGTTTTTCTTTAGCTCCATCATAGTTTAGCCAACTGGTATAGGAAGTGTACTCTCCATCTCCATTTAGGTCTTCATAGAATACCTTCACTCCGTTTCTTTCTCCTTCTATCCATCCAGAATATTTTGGCGTTAGAGCCCAAGGCTCTTCAAATTTAAAGTATTTTCCTGTAATAGTTAATATCTCTTCTCCTGCTGCAGAACCTATTTGATTTTCCTTTTGAAACTCTGCCTTATCTATTACCGGTCTTGCAGATGGTGGAATTACATAGGTAAATCTTCCTAATGCAGTACCACCGTTTCCATTTTCTACAGTAACGGGTACTAGCTTTCTATCGGTTCCCTCTTCATTCATATTTCTTCTGTATGGTGGCATTGAAGTTATTATAAGTGTATCCACTCCACCTCTTATTTCTCTTTTTATACTGCTTTGAGGTACTAGTGCTCCATCTACATAAACCTTTGAATTATCTTCAAAATTCTTTCCTTCTATCAATATCTGATATCCTCCATCTATGGAGCCTATGGATGGTTTGATTTCTGTTATTTGTGGTTTTAAAGATACAGTTTCATAGTAGTAGAATAAATCCTTTGCTATCGATTTCTTTGTATCTGGATTTTCTACTGTGATTGTATATCCACTTGGTAGCTTTGATACTAATGGTGGAACTCTAAATTCTATTCTATTTTTATCTTTAACCTGTACCCTAGAACCATAGATATCTTCGCCACTAAATTTATATGGTGTCTTCATTACAAGGTCTAGAACTAAAGTACTTCCTTGAAATAGTTTAAGTCCATCTTCTGAGACATCTACTCTATATGTTTGTCCGCCTTTTTCTGCGATTAAATCACCATTTTCATATCTTATATTATATAGATTTATTATATTGTTCTCTTCTGCTCCACTTCCTCCATCTGAAAGGAAGATATTCATTCTATTATCATTATAGATAGTAAAAAATTTGTTTTGATTGTTTCTATCTACTAATATTACGCTATGAGCATAACTCGATAGTTTTGCTACGCTATGCTCTGAAGCTATTAACATTTCAGATGAATTCGTATATGGCTGCAATACAATATTTCCATTGATATCTCTATTATATTCATTGATGTCTTTCCCATCCATCAATACTCTACTACCTATTAATCTATGGATTCCCATTCCTGTAATACTTACAACTGATGGATTTGGTGCTAGGAAATTATCTCCATCTATGACAACTACAGTATCTAATGTTCCACTCTTAGGTGAGAAGCTTGTAAGGATCGGGTCTCTTTGTAATGATTTTACAAAGGTGAAATCCTTTACTGCTATACCGCCGTCTGGATTCATGACCATTATTTTAGTTGGTCCATCTATTATTTGTGGAAACTTAGGTGCATTAAATTTCAATATTGTATTTAATCCTGATGGATCTAGTTCCTGCTTTACTCCTGTAACCTCAACTCCCCCTAAGAATACTCTTGCGCCTTGTTGGAAGTTTGAACCAGTGACTATTATTTCTTCTCCTGAATCTATTGCTACTACATTTGGTGTTACTGTATCTATAGTAGGTGAAGGATTGTCTTTTAAATCTATAAACATGACTGCTACGTTGTCGTTGCTAACAGGTTCCCCTGGCTTTTGACTTCCTAATACTGGGTTCATTACATATACTGGTTTAGGTATTGGCTGAGACCTATCTGTAGTAACAGAATCTGTTGGTAGGTTTATATCTGCATTTTTAGGTAGATTTATTATTATTTTATTTCCTACATCTTTACCTATGGTACCGTCTATTATATTACCCTTAGAATCTAGGATTGTAATATTTGCTCCAGATATAGTTTCCCATTTATTATTTTTGTAGATCTCTACTTGTCCCTCTTTTTCTGGACTCATTCTAAGGACTATACCATCATCGCTGTTTTCTAGATTTGCTCCTATACCTACTATCGGATAATTTGTCACATCTTTACCAGTTGTATTATCTCTAGATCTTAATACTTTGAAGTTTTGACCTTCAATAGTTATTACCATATCTTCCTTTAATCCATATCCAATTCCTCTTTGAACTACTTGAATTTGTTCTGGTATTATTTTAGTTATGCTAGGTCTTGTATGGCTAGGTATTATGGTGTATTTAATATTATCATTTGTTACTATATTTACAATTGTACGTGTACCTTCATCTGTTTCTATTTCTGTTTGTATTATTACAATAACATTTACTTGTTTTTCGGCATTTACGTTACTTGAAGGAACTCTAACAGATAAACTGTCATATACCTCATCAAAGGAATATACTGGCTTATCATTTACTGTATGGGGAGTTGTCCTATCTCCTACATATACTGCTATATATCTGTTTATTGAATGTACTTTGCTATTATTATAAGTTGTTGATCCACCTACATCATATTTAATGTGGAAAACCTTGTCCTGTCTATTATCAGTATCTATACCTTCTGATCCTATAATATCGCCTATTACATTGTCTAAAATTTTATCTTCTATAAGGACTTCATTATGTTTTACTCCTTGAATATTATCAAAGCCATCTATAAAATCTACTTCGTCAAACTTTTTACCTCCTATTCTAACTACCTCACCTGTATCTGGTCCCTTTGCTGGGGTTATGCTGGTGATTACTGGAGATTTATCCGCTCCTATAACGAAGTATTTGTTCTTCACTGCTTTTCTCTCTAAAACCTGAGCATCTATATTTCCTTTAGGATCTTTTACTCTATTGGTTACTTGAACCTCATAGGATTTACTGTCTTGTATCCCCTTTGGAATTTTTATTTTCATTACCTTTCTATTCTGTGAATAGGATATTATTTCAGCCATATTATTTACTGAATATTTATCAGTAGTATCTGTAAGGAAAAATACAGAGTATTCCCCTACTCCATCCTTTACATTAAATTGTCCGTTATTAGCTCTAATATATGCAACGCTTTCCTTTTCTCCCATTTCTGGTATGATCTCTAAATAATCACCTGGCTGGTCACCTAATTCCTTTAATGTCCCCATCAACTTAAATGCATTAGGGTATGTTACATTCTGTATAATTTCCCCACCTTGAGAGTGAGAACCTCTAACTTCAAAGTTAATAGTTTTATATCCAGGATTTCCAGTCATTAGTGGCTGTGAAAATTCAGTCGCACTATTTGGAACTATTTGTCCTAAACCTTCTATAGTCATTGTACTTCCATATGCATTTAGATTTTCCCCTTCAAATCTAAGGTTTTCACCTAATAGTACATCATAGGTCTGCATTTTTGTTATTTTAGGTGTAGGATTTAGTGTAGGTCCTGATATATTTATTATTTGTCCACCTATATATATTTGGTTAATTCTTATATTATCCTTTGGTCGTAATTCAAAGCTTGGATATATTAATTTATCCACGTTATTATCATCTATAGTTATTCTTCCTATAGTATGCTCAGTTCCCTTTGAATCTCTGACTTTTATGTCATAAGTCCCCTTAGTATCTATTCTTGCAGTAATATAGAAAGAAATCTTATCTAGCTGAGTTTCATCTCGTTCTTTATAGGTATAGTTTATTGTCATCTGCGGAATCACAACACCAGATTGTGCAAATGCAATTATTTCTCCGATTGGGATCAGGGGAAGTAGTATTGATATTAACAATATCAGGGATACTATTTTTTTAAATTTTGTCATGAAATCACTCCTTAGACTTATGTACTGGCGTACTTATACTCATTAATTCTTATCGGCAAATATAGACAATTTCTTGAGGTTATTATGAAGAAAAATACATTTTCTGCCGATAAAGATAGTGAATAGTGAATAACTAATAGTGAATAGTTAAAAAGACCCCGAAGCCTTACTCAAAACTATTCACTATTCACTTTTAACTATTCACTAAATAAATTGGGGGGAGATTTTTTGAGAAGGAGATTTATTTCATTTGTATTAGCAATAATTATTTTAATTCCTCTAGTACCAATACCTGTTTTTAGTAATGGATTGGTTAAGGAAATTGATGTTTTCATGAATAATTTTAGGGTGCAAGTAGAGGGAAAAAATTTTTCTCACAAGGAAGTTTTTCTTTATGAAGGTGATATTTTTGTACCTATGAAAGACTTCGGTAAAGCTCTGGGTCTTGGAGTTAATTTTAATTCCAATAAGAGGACTCTTACTTTGAACTCTAATAATAAACTGAGATTTAATGATAATTCTAAATATCCTATAGCCTATCAAAGAGGATATGAAATAGAGGTCAAAGAAAGATTGATGGATAATATTAATCAAGAAATTCGTGATTTTTTGAGGGACACTAAATCAAAATCTAGTTCAAAGGATATAGATTTAAAAACTATTCGTGCTGGTTTTTCAGGTATAGAAATTACATTAGATGGAAAAAAGATTTTTTTAGATGGGGAACCTCTTTTATATAATGATGATGTCTATCTTCCATTGACATCCTTGTCACCTTATCTATATATCACTCCAAAGTTAAATAATAATGTTATAGATATTGATTGCAATGGAGTATTGAAGGACAAGCCAAAGGATACTATTTATCCTAGCTATTATTCTATTGATGAATTAGTTAAATTTAGAGAAGATTTAAATAGTAGATATGCTAGGGAATTGGAAGAACTAAATAAAAAGAAAAAAATAATAATTGATGTAAAGATTCCTTATGAAGAAATAAAATCCTTATCGGATATGGAAAGATATTTAAATAGACATCTTTCAAAAATTAATGACTTAAATGTGGATATAGACCTTCGCTCTGGTACTGGTAATTGGTATTATGTAGAAATTGATTTCTCTACTCGTGATAATAGTAGATGGCGTAATCTAAGTAGAAGAGATGTGGAAGCCTATATATGGGATATTTATGTGGCTATTTCTAGTCTTTATGATGAAGAAGCCAGAATCCAAGGAAATATAAAGAGATATGTAAGTTTTGATACTAAGGCGAAAAATATTGTCTTTAGCTTTATGGATAGCGGATTAGATATGAAATCAAAGGTAGATCCTGTATTTATTGGAGAACTGCTTAATAAGACACTAGGCAAATATGGCGGTGAATACTTTGATTATACTGCTAGGATTTCAGGCTATGATTTGGAGCTTGTAATCACTCCTTCTCATAGTGACTATATGGAAAGATGGTCTCCTAGCCGTAAACTGGACTTGCTGGAGAGGATAAATAGTGAAATCAGAAGATATTATCCTGGTCTTAAAGTAAATGGCAAAGTTGTTTACAGGGATTTAGAGCCTATATCATTTACTATTGATGATAATAAAGTAAGATCAACTACTTTGATGGCAGACACTGCCGAGTATTTAAACAATAGATACGGTGTGCTATATACCAATGGAGTTAGGATTCCTATAAAGTATAGTTTAAATCAAGTAGATAATGATAATTTCAAACTAATGGTAGATATGGACTTCTCCGCATCTGACTCTAAATGGAATACTAGTTCAAAGGATGATTTAGCTGATTTGATGAATGAAGTTATGAAGCTAATAGTAGATATGTGGGATGCTAATGTTTTCGTTCAGGTATTTGATAAATCTCAGTATTTGGTTTATGAATACATTGTTTCTCAAGATACTGTACAGATGGTAAGAGCTAATCCTAGTGGTGGTGAAGTTGTAGAAGGTTCTACTGTTACTTTGAGCACTGCCACAAATGGAGCCAAAATTTACTATACTCTAGATGGCTCTATGCCTACTATTAACAGCAACTTATATACTGCACCTATAGTTATTAGCTCCAATACTACAATAAAAGCCTTTGCTGTAAGAAATGGATTTAAAGATAGTCCAGTATCTACATTTGAATATACTATAGTAGCTGATGATAATATGGCTACTGGTTTAGATAGTTTAAGATTTGATATAGGCACTCTTAGTCCTAGATTTGATAGGAGAGAATCTAATTATACTTTATCTTTACCTTATGGAACTTCAAGAGTTAAAGTCACTCCAACAGCGGTCATAGGAAGTATCACTGTAAATGGCACTACAGTTGCCAGCGGAGATAGCATAGATTTAAATATAGACTCTAATCCAATTAATATCATCCATACTGAATCTGGTAAGGCTAAGAATAGGTCTTATACTATTAATGTAAAACTTGAAGATAAAGAAGAATCTGATGTTAAGTTACGTAGCTATAGCTTTAATACCTTAGGTTATGGTATCTTTAGTGGTCAGCTTACAGGAAATTATAGTGGTCATAGGGTGAAACTATTATCTACTACTGATAGTGAATATGACGAAGTATCAGTTGATAGCAATGGTGAGTTTGAGATTACGGGATTCCCTATTGATTTTCTAAGCAAATTAATAGGATACAAATATGAGGTTATAGATTCAAATGGAAATATAGTCGATTCTGGAACTTTAAGTGAAAGATAGTGGAGGTGATGATTTGAAAAGAACTTTGTCAGTTTTACTAGCTATTGTACTTCTACTCCCTAGTTTTACTTTTGCTAGTCCCTATGATGATTTGATTGATAATGCCAGAGTTTTTCAGATGGGTATAATGGGACAAGGCAGAATTGATTTAGATAAGAAGATTAGTCGAGAGGAACTGGCTACCATTGCTGTTAGACTAAAGGGATTAGAATATATGAAGGATTTCCAAAAACAATCTACTCCATTTAAGGATGTAAAAGGCTGGTCTGTTCCATATATAAATATTGCCTATGATATGAAATTAGTAAATGGAGTAAAAAAAGATTTCTTTAATCCCAATGGCAAAATCAGCTATGGGGAACTTCTAACTGTATTGATGAGAATTCTAGGCTATGAAGATGGTGTAGACTTTAAAAAATATCCTGAAGACTATTATTCTAAGGCTTTAGAAATAGGTCTAGGAAATCTCTATATTCCCCATGATGAGGTTGTGACTAGAGGCATTGCTGCTGCTACTATTAATAAGGCATTGGATTTGAAGATGAAAAATAGTGATAAGAATCTGTCTAGCTTACAGGGCAGTTATTATATAAATATACCAGGTACAAGTCCAAATGCAGAAGATTATATAGTGGATAATAAAGTTTATATGAGAGATTTAAACTTTAATACTACTATTGTAGGAGTTTTTTCTGGGGTGTTAATGGGTGTAAGTGATTTCTCTGAATACAAGGTTGTTCTATTATCTAAGTCTGATAAGATTTTGGATTCTATGATATTAGGGAGAAATGGAAAGTTTTCCATTGAAAACTTTGATATTAGCACTTTAAGTAAATTACAGGGATATAAATATGAGATTTATTCTCCCAGTGGAAATTTAATTCTATGGGATAATTTAGACTAGGAGGTGTTTATGTGAAAAGGATATTTGTTTTTGTTTTAAGTATAATTATTTTACTCAGCAGTTCTATTAGCTTCGCCGCTCCCGGAGACTTTATCCATACTGGATTAAAGAAGGGTTATAATATGAAGAATACAGATGATAGAGCCGCTCTAATAAGAGATTTGAAGAATGGGGACGTTGATGAAAAGCTTTTTTATCGTGAGATAGAAGGCGGAAAATATATAAACATAGTTGAGGAAGAAGACAAACAAGAGGCAGAGTTGAAAAATCTTCTTTCAGCTGAAGGTGTAGATACTTCTGATCCCAATGCTATAGAAGCATTTCTTAAAAATCCTAATAATACTGAAATAGTTCGAGATATAGGTACAGCATTAGAGAAAGTAACTACTAATAATGCAAAATCATTTGATGATATTGATGATGCAGACAAAGGTTATATTGAAGATTATTTCAAAAATATATATGCTCAGAGACTACTGACTCCTAGTAATTATTCTATACCTGTACCCGGCTCCAAGGATAATGCTACTAAGATAGTAAATTTAACTTTTCCTTCTGGTTCTGGAGCTACTAGGTGGATAGTTAAGGTGGGGGATAATTCCTTTGGACCATTTGAAATTAACAAAGAAATGACTGATGGAAAATCATATAATTCTGGCACAGATATTGAAGCTGAAATAGATAAATATTTACTTCTAGCCGCTGTCGACGCCAATGCTAGAATAAAGGCCTATGCTAGTATCAAGATTACCAATGAAATGGTAAGGGCACCTAAGGTTGAGGCTGAGAAAGATACAAGTATAACAGCTACTTTAAATAAAGCTACAAATAATTCGGGGGCTACTACAGTTAGTGGACTTACAGGTGATTGGAAATTAGCCGTATTAGACACTATGCGTGATAAGGTTTATGAAACAGATAAATTTAATTCCGTTGATTATGCAGATGGTATAGAGCTTAGAGTTGCCAGTGATGAAGAGTTGGACAATATGTCTAGTGACTTTAAGAAATATATTATTATCTATAGTGAGAAGGATGGGAAGATAGAGAAGTATAATATAGTTGAAGTGACTTCAGATAAGGTATCAAATGCCTTTGAAGCTGAAAAACTTATTGCTGGAAATCATTATTCAATTCCTGTAAAGGGTAATTCCGCTGGCACTACTAAAATAGAAGAACTATCTGGGTTAAAAGATTTTGGTGCTTCTAAATGGATGTATAAAGTAGGTACTAATTTAACTGCTCCTCTATTGGATAGAGGTATAAAGGATAGTGTAGACTATGGAGCTGGTGAAGATATATCCATTGGTATAGGCCAAGATTTAATGATATTGGCTACTGATAGCAATGGACAGGTAAAAGCTTACGACATAGTTAAAGAAATTACTGAGGATAAAATAAAAAATCCTTTGGCAGAAGAGCTTAAGGAAACTACTCATTACACTAAGCCTGTAAAGGGTTCTACTGTAGGTACTACTGCATTTGGGTTCTTGAAATATTCTGGTATTTCTAGTTGGAAATATGTAGTTAGTAATGAATCCATATCAGCACCTGAGCTAGGCAGTAGTCTAGAAACTGGTACGTCTATTAATTTAGTCAGCGATGCTAGTGACAATATAGAAGTGGAAAAAGATGAGGATAAGTTAAAGGATGATAACGGATTTAGAAAATATATGATGGTATATGGGTTAGATGGAAGTGGTAAGGTCAAGGTATATAAGAGTTTCATCATGAATGACTCCAATGTAAAGATGCCTACTGCTAATTTACTTGAAACTCCTAAGAACTATTCCATTCCTGTAAAGGGTAATACTCCTAATACTACTAGAATAGCAACCTTAAACCACACTGGATTAAGCAGCACTGGATTTAGATATAAGATAATAGATGAATCATCTATGGATATAGAGTTTAACCAAAAAATTGATAATATTCGTGAACTTAGGGCAAACGTAGATATAACTACTACTGTAGGCAAGAATTTATTGATATTAGCTGTAGATAGTTCCAATAGAACTAAGGCTTATAATATAATCAAGCTTGACTTCGATAATGTAAAGGCTGGAAATGCACCTTTACTACAACCTACAACAAATTATCAAGGTCCCGTACCTGGTGATGTAAATAACAGTACCAAATTTACTTTCTTAAATCTACCAGCAGGCGCTAATAAATGGGTTTATAAAATTGGTATTTCTAGCGTTGGTACACTTGAATCTGGTGCTGTTGTTGGTGGAGATTATAAGGAATATACACCTTATGAAGATATTACTGGTGTATCCTCAGAGCAATATTTATTGTTGGCAGCTATAAGTAGCGATAATAAAGTAATTGCCTATAGAGAATTTAGATTAAATGATAATGAGGTGAAGGGCAGTACTGCTCCTCTGCTAACTGAAAAGGCTTATCTATTGATGAAAGGCGATAATCCTAGTACGACTAAGCTAAAGCTTGAACCTCTAGGTCTTGAAAATCCTTTATCTATTGGATGGAGATATAAACTAGTAGATACTAAACCTACTGAAGATACTAAGAAGCCTTATTTAAACCAAATAGTATCTGATACTACGACTTACAATGTAAACTATAGCACTAAAATTGGTCCTGACATTGCTGTAACCAAGATTGGCAGCTCCTATGGATATATATTGCTTCTTGCTACAGATTTTGCTGGTAGGACTAAAGCATATGAATATATTGAAGTAACTGCTGATAATGTGAAGGAACATGCGCCTACTTTTAGTGGTGTTAATATTGTTGAAGGTTCCACCATTGATTCTGCTAAGGTCACTGGACTAGCTACTGGGAAAGAATATAGGTATTTAATCAGCAGCACTATACCTACTACTCCTGCCTCTGGTGATACTTTGCCTTCTGGAGTCGAGAAATATATTCCTGATACAACGGAGGTTAAAATCAATATTGGTAAGTATCTAACCATATACGAGATTGATAATGATGGAAAAATTATTGGATATATAACATTCGAGATTGTCTCTGTAAAACAAGGACAGGCCGATTTGTCGGGAGAAACTCTCCTTGAAGGCAATATTAAAAATGGAGGATCTAAAGTTACTGTTAAATTAAGTAATGCTGCTACTTGGGCTGATGTAGTAAATAACAAATCTATAAGAGACAAGTTATTCAACGGATTTAAGGCTGATAAAGAAATTAGTGAATGGTCTAAGGTTGTAGCTGCTATGGTAGCTGATGGCAAGGGTGCTATTAATCTTAGTGGAGATACAATTACAATTCTATTGCCTCAAACCTTAAATTATGATATTAAAGAAGAACAAAAAATATCTTTAGTCATACCTGCTGAAGCTATAGAGGGAGCTATAAATCCTATAGCCGCTACTGGAACTATAACTATAAAGCCTACTATAGGTGCTACTATCTCTGGTGATGTAGTAAGCAGTACCGTTCGCCAATCTGATATTAAATCTGGCGGCAAAACTATAGTAATTGAATTGGCAGATGGTATATGGAATACGGATGTAAGTGGAATAATAGATGAATTTAGTGGCAGGACTAATTGGAGTAAGATCCTTAATAAAGTAAAGACTAATGGGAATATAGTTAGAAACTCTGGTACTAAGGTGACTATTACCCTTCCCCCTGTAACCGATGTAGATTTTGGTACTACTAAGGAAGTAATTTCACTAACTATACTTAAGAGTTCCAATCTAATCCAAGGTGCAACTGAAGATGTAATTGCCAGTCCAAACTTTACTCTATATCCTGATATATTACAGGTTGCTGGCAAAGCTGCTGATGAAAAAGATAAAGTTACTTTAATGGCACCTGATTATAGAATCATAGATACTAAGAATGATACTTGGGTCATTGATATAACCGTTGGAACTTTAAAAGACAATATAACCAACAATGATATAATAATCGCTGGTCTTCCTAAAGGACTTGTGGCTACTGTATCTAAAGTTTCAACTAATGCTATAGAAATTAAAGTATCTGGTACTGCTTCGACTACTTTAACTAGTGATACAACAATTAAAGTAAAAATTAAAGGCATTGCTGTAACAGAGCCTAACTCTGTTGATTCTGATGAAATAGAGTTAAAGTTGATTAAAGGCGGATCTATAATAGGAGAATTAAATAATGTAGGAATAAATGTTGTAGATAATAAGCTGACTAAAACTAATGAGAATATGCAATATAGCTTAGACTCAACCAATGGAGTTAATGGAACATGGTATGATGCTTCTAGTGGAACTGAAACTACTGTTACTGGCGGATTTAAAGCTGGCAAAGTCTATGTAAGAGACAAAGATAATATTAAAGTATTTAGAGAAGTAGCTATTCTAAGTCACCCTAAAGCACCTATAGGAATTGACCCTTACACATTAAGTGTAAATTACACTGCAGATAAGAAAGAAGTCGAATTAAACGGATTTGAAGCTGGAATATTCGATTTCACTCTAGATGGTGGTAATAATTGGTCTAAACTTGATACACCTAAGATTATTTTAACTAAGGACTCTGATTTGAGAGTTAGATATAGGGCTAATGAAAATAGCTTGCCATCATTAGCTACTGGAAAATTAAATGGATTATATCTTGGAAATATAACTATGAATGTTGGGGCAGGTAAAATTATTGGTACTACTACAACTATGGAATATAGTTTAAATGATGGAGATACTTATACTACAGCTAAGGCTAATGAAACTCCTGTAAGTTTCGTAAAGGATGGAACAGTGATCATTAGAGAAAAAGCTAGACCTTTAAATAAATACCCCATTGGTACTGTAGGTATCGTCGCAAGTCCTACTAAAGAAAGTATAAGTTTTAGCATTCTAGCTGGTACTATTACCGATACAGGAAAAAGAGGTCTTCAATATAGAATAGGTAACGATAGCTGGAAGGATTTATCCTCCACTGACCCGTCAACATCAGTAGATTTTAAACAAGGTAAGCTTGAGGTTAGAGCTAAGGGAGATGCTGATAAGCTTCCTTCTGAGCCTGTTGAATTAGCAATCATAGCTAATCCTGCTTCAGCTCCTGAGCTAATTGCTGATGATTTTACTAAAAATATTAGTTATTGGAATGGCAGTAGTGAATTATTATTAGAAGATGCTTCATTAACAGATGTACTTGAATATAATATAAATGGCGGTCCTTGGAAAACTAATACTACTTGGGCTAGTGATAAAGTAACTGATTTAATAAAAAATGGAAGTCCAAAGATAAATGTAAGACATAAGGCTAAAGCTGATACCCTACCTAGTTTGACTAAGACTATAAGTTTTACAGGTAATCTAACTTTTGAAAATGTAAAACTTAATGTAGTAGAAGGAAAAATTGAAGGCACTACTACTGCTATGCAATATAGTATAGACTCCACTGATGGATTAAATGGTACATGGATCGATGCAAAAGCAAATACTACAGCTATATCTTTTACCCAAGGCATGAAAGTTTATATTAGAGAAAAATCTAAGCCTTTAAATTGGCACGAACTTAGTAGTGGTATCGGTGTTGAAGCTGCTATTACTACTGGAGATATTGCTTATAGTATAGTTGAAGGTAGTATAACTAACAAAAGCTCCTCTCAAATTCTTGAATATAGAATAGGCACTGAACCTTGGAAGTCAATTGATAGATCTAAAACAGTTTATGGAGTAGAATTTAAGGCTGGAACATTACAAATTAGAGCTAAGGGTACTGAAAGTACTTTACCTTCATCAGTTATCAGTATAACTATAAAGGCCAAGGCTTCAGCTCCACAGCTTAAATATGATGATACCAAATATACTATTGAAAAAATAGGTTCTGCTGAAGGGATAAGCTATGAATATAGTATCAACGGTGGATCATGGATTTCAGGTAATACAAATACTCAATTTGAAGGTGGCAATGTAGTACTTGTGAGATTGAAAGCTACAGATGAACTACTTCCTAGTCTAGAGCAAAAAATTACCTTTACACATAATCTGGATTTAGGAAATGTTATATTAAATGTTGGAAAATCCCAGCTTGAAAATACCAGTACCTCAATGGAGTACAGCATAGATTCTACTAATGGAGAAGATGGACTATGGTTCCAATGTACTGCTACTACAACAAAGATTGACTTGAAACCTGAAGCAATTGTATATGTAAGGGAAAAAGCTAAGCCTAGAAATTCATTGAAACTAAGAAAAGATATGGATCCAATTAAGAAAAAAGATTTCATCAATGGCAATGTTATTGTAAATAGTAACTTAGACTATGATCTTCAGAAAAGAACTATTTCCATTAACGGTGTAGATGCTGGAAATAAAGAAGCACTGCAGAATATAGTAAATGATTTACAATACAGGATAGACAATGGCAATTGGATAAATGTTGATTATGTGACTTTAGTAAATGGAGAAACTATATTAGCATTTAATGTAAACTTTGTTGCAGGAAATCTAGAGTTTAGACTTAGAGGTGATGAAAACACATTGCCATCTGATAGTATTTTAAAGTACACAATCAAGGCTCCGATTTCAGCACCTAATGTGTCTGTAGGATTTGATTTAGCTAAGTACAGAAATAGTATTAATGGCACTATAACTAACTTAGAATATAGCTTCGGACCAAATGGACCATGGATTGATGGAGTGCATTTAGATAGCGAAGATTTAGCAGGTAATGTATATGTTAGAACTAAGGCTAATAAGAATACTCTTCCTAGCTTAGTTAAAACTTTAGAATTTACCCCTGTTCTAAATCTAAAGACTATAAACCTAAGCACTCATGTAAAACCACTTGAATTAAATGGTACTACTGCTCAAATGGAGTATAGAATAAATGGTGCTGAATGGAAACCTTGCTCTGAAGGCAATACTCAGCTAAAGAGAATGGATGGATCCGATCTAAATGATCTTTCTGTTGTAAACAAAATTGAAATTCGTGACAGTAAACAACATGGAAATACTATTATAGTATATCCATAACCATAAGTTAAAGCAGCTAGGAAATATCCTAGCTGCCTTCTTATTCCACAAATCCTTTTACTTTTCCTCTAAGAATCAGCCTTGTAAATCCACCAGTTGGTTTGTCCACATAAGTGGGTAATCCCTTCTCCTTTAATTTATCTGGTAGATTTGTCTTTGCTCTGTCTTTATCTAATATTACTCCTACATGGGGATGCATTGTAACAAAGTCAAGTATTTCCTCATCTGTATAATCTTCCTTTGTAGGATTTAATATTACCTTGTTAAATCCCCTATATGTTACTGTTAAATATTGGCGGAAGTTTTTTATCTCCACTATACATCTATCTATTAGCATTGGATATTCTGTAAAAGCTTTGACAAACACTTTAGTATCTGGCTCTCCATGACGCAGAATAATGTATGCATCTTCGTGTTTTTCCATCCATTTTATAAGATCCTCTATTGCCATTTGACTTTGATCTTTTTTCATTTTTAATCCCTTAAATTCTTCTAAAGTCAACCTTCTATCCTTTGGATCTTCAAAGAGGTTATTATAGTACCAATACCAATCCTTTAATAAGATTATCCTATCATCTGTAGTTAACTCTATATCTACTGCTAAGAGCCTACGCCCTTTATCATAGGCCTTATTCAATTCTTCTAAGGAATTAAAATAGAAAGAAGCTATCTTTTTATCCTTTAATATTTCCGCCTCTGTTAAAGCCTCTAAATCTACTTCTCCAATATTTTCTATATAATATTTCAATAAGTTTTTCTTTAGGATAAAGTCTGAGTTATTGATTTCTTCAATTATTTTATCATACATGGAACGAAATTTATCCTTATCTATTTCTTCCCTTGTATTTAAGTCATAAGCCTTGCTATGGTCAAATAATCCATCCCTTGCCATTACAAACATTGTATCCTCAGATATAAATGACCCTTTTAATAAATATGTTTGTGGAAATACATAGTTTTTGTCTTCATAATTTGTCAAATCTCTTCCTAGCATTAAACCCTTTTCATTTTTATATCCCATTATATTTAAAATAGTTGGATAGAAATCCATGGGGCTTCCTACTGTAGAAATGGTTTCATGAATCTCCTCTCCTGGCACATGAATAATAAGTGGTATATTCATCATAGAATCATAATCATATTTATATCCTAGAAACTCTGTCATCATATTATCTACTTCATTATCTCCGCTTTGTATTGCAAAATGATCTCCATATATAGCAATAACTGTGTCTTTATATAACCCTTCATTCTTTAAATCTTCTATAAATTTACCTATTTCCTTATCTGCATAATGTATTGATTGTAGATAATTACCTAAAATTGTGCCTTCATGCTCTGGCTTAATTTTTAGCATTTGATATTCTTCTGGAATATTAAAAGGCGAATGAGATGTAAGAGTTATAATAAAAGCGTAAAACGGATTATTATCTATACTATCTAATTCCTTTAAATATTCTATATTTTGCTTAAAGAAGTCTTCATCTCTTATTCCAAATCCAATAGTCTTTTCAAATTTATAATCCTCTTCAGATATAAATCTTTGGAAACCTTGACCGACATAGGCTTTTTCTCTATTCCAAAATTCCTTTTTATATCCATGCATAGCCCAAACAGTATAGCCCCGATCTCTCAACAACCAAGGAAGACCATAAAATGTATTATTCTCATATTTGGTATAGCTAGGCTCTTCCAAGGATGGATGTAAAGAATTGTGACTTACGAATTCCGCATCAGAGGTATTACCCCTACCTATAAGTTGATAATATTTATCGTAATATATGGAAGATTTATCATTCATTAATCTATTTAAATTTGGTGTAATTTCTTGGTTATTGTAATTCAAATCTATTACAAAATTTTGCAATGCTTCTACCTGTAGTACTATAAGGTTTTTATTTTTTCCTATTCCAGTTAATTTACCATCTTTTAAGTTTGTACGAAGCTTTATTGACTCTAAGTCTTCTTCTGTAAATATAATATTTCCTTCATTTTTAGAGGAATTAATATTTTTAGCTATATCTGTAGCATGAAAAAAATATGGTTCTTGTGCCATTAATGATTCTATTTGTCCTATAGTATTGCCATGAATTATTGCGAAGGCAAGAATCGTAAATATTATATGATTAATATAAGGGAGAAAAGAGGAAGTTTCTTTTATCCTTTTTAAATTAATTTTCTTGGAATATGCTGAAATAAAAATTAGTATAGGTATATCTAATATGATTAATAGATTTTTTATATTTATCAGGCTTTTTATATTATCTCCCACTGCTGTAAGTTGCTTAGCCTGTCCTAACATTGATACAGAAGGTAATGCATAGAATTGACTATAATAAACTACATCTAGAAACATTATAAATGAAACTACACTATAAAAAATCATTATGATTAGAGTTTTATATTTTAGCTTTGTTTGATTAATTAAAGATATAATCCCTATTGTGGTCATGGACGTTATGATTAATATTAAAATTTTATTAAATTCAACATTGGTAATATTTAAAAATAGTATTGTTTTTAGTATAAATAAAATTGATAAAATCATTTCTGCCTCCAAACTAATACAATAGGGGACGATTAATTCCGTCCCCTTGTTTATTTAATTTTTAATAATCCTATTTTAATATTTCTAATGCCTTTTTTAACTGCAAATCTTCTTTTTCTGTGTTCTCTACTTTTATATCTGGCTCTATTCCCTTTCCATGTATTGAGGTCTTATTTGGAGTTAGATATTCTGATGTTGTTAACTTTATTAAACTTCCATCTTCAATAGGCAATAGAGATTGTACTATACCTTTTCCAAAGGTTTTTGTCCCTACTAAGGTTCCTGCTTTTCTATCCTTTATGGCTCCTGCTACTATTTCAGATGCAGATGCTGAGTTTTCATTTACTAATACTACTAATTTGTATTTTATTTTCTCAAGGGTTGAAGTATATGTCTCTAATGGTTGATTTTTTGCCCTTATATGAACTACATCACCCTTTGGCACAAACAATTTAGCTATTGATATTGCCTGTGTAAGTTGCCCTCCAGGATTGTCTCTTAAATCTAAAATTACCTTTGTTACATTTTTATTATCAAATTCTTGAAGTGCTTTTTTTACTTCTTGAGTAGTCTGTGTATTGAATTCATCTATTTGTAAATAACCTATTTTGTTTTCTAAAATTTTGTAGTGTACTGGTGTGATTGAAATAGTGTCTCTTACTATTTCAATTGTTAAAATTTTCCCTTCTCTTTGGATACCTAATTTTACTTTTGTATCCTTTGGCCCCTGTATCATACTGGATACTTTTTCTAATCCAAGATCTTTGATATCTACATCATCTACTGATACGATTAGATCATCTTTCTTCACTCCAGCTTTTTCTGCAGGTTGGCTTTTAATAATATCTCTTACATTTATATATCCGTCCTTTTCTTCTATGTGTATGCCAATTCCACTAAAAGTACCCATTAGGCTTTTATATACACTAGCCGATTCCTCTACTGTATAATAGTTACTATAAGGGTCTATGGATTGGAGCATCCCTTTTAATGCCGCTTCTATTAGCTTACTCTCATCAACTTCAAATGGATAAGAATCTTTGACATATTCTAAAACTTCTTCGAAAAATATTAAATCCGCCTTTAATTCTGGTGGGCTACTTTGTGTTTCTGCTAATGCAAAGCTTGGGATAATTAATGTTAAAATTAGGGCAAAGATTATAATTTTAGATTTATTTTTATTCATTTTATTGCCTCCTTTTAGTTAGCGCCTTTGAGCCTTATTCTTATTATTTTACAGCATTATTGTATTGAGGTCAACTATGGAACAAAGAACTAAAATAGAGGTATATAAAAAACAAGTCAAGAAAGATACTTCGCTCTATCTTTCCTGACTCTTCCTATTTATCTTACTGCCTTTAATTTTGCTATATCAAGGGCACTTTTAGTTGTCACTATTTCTAATATATTAAAATCATTGCGCAATTCTTTTACTTCATCATATACGGATTGTATCTCTGTTTTTAACTCTTCAACTACAAGTTCAAGGTCTTCCTTCGTTGCCATAGTATTCTTTATTTCTTGTAGTTCTGCCTTTGTTGCCATTGTGTCCCTGAGTTCTTGGATTTCTTCCTTTAATTCTGTTCTTACTCCTTGAATTTCTTCCTTTAATTCTGTTCTTACTCCTTGAATTTCTTCCTTTAATTCTGTTCTTACTCCTTGAATTTCTTCCTTTAGCTCTGTTTTTACGTTCAACACTTCAGCATAAAGTTTTTCTAGTAAGTCATAAACTTTTTCATCCATATAGATTCTCCTCTCCGTTTATCCTTAAATAGATTATATCATTTATGGATTACTTTATACAATGAAAAAATTAGGGACATTCCTCAGCAAGATAGATTATCCTGCAAAGTTCTGTCCCTTAATCTTAAATCAATTCTCTATTTACTATTTCTGTAACTACAAATGTGGCCACATCTTCAGCAAAGGAACCTGTACCGAAGCCTGCGTCATAGCCCAATTCTTTGGCTAATTCGTGGCCGATTCTTGGACCTCCGCATGTAAGTACTACTTTATCTCTGATTCCTTCTGCTTCTAGTAATTCTACTAATTGTGTAAGGTTTGGTATGTGAACATCTTTTTGTGTAACTACTTGTGATACTAAGATAGCATCTGCATTTAGCTCTATTGCCTTCGCTACCAACTCTTCATTTGGCACTTGGGAACCTAGATTATATGCCTCTACTCCTTCATATCTTTCTAGTCCATAATGCCCTGCATAGCCTTTCATATTCATTATGGCATCGATGCCTACTGTATGGGCATCTGTACCTGTACAAGCACCAACTATAATTACTTTTCTCTTTATATTATCCTTGATATATTGCTCTACTTCTTCTTTAGATAATACATCTACATCTACCTTTGGTACCTCTATTTTAGTAAAGTCTATTGTATGTGTACATTTACCATATACTACGAAATAGGTATATCCTACTCCTAAATCCTTTGAATACACCACTGATGGTTCATCAAAACCCATCTTTCTAGCTAGTTGGCGAGCTGCTTCTACAGCTTCATCTCCAGCTGGTACTGGAAGTGAAAATCCTAGCTGTACCATTCCGTCATTCATCGTATCTCCGTAAGGTTTTACTTGTGTTAAATCTACCTTTGCAATTTCCACCATTATCTGTCACCTCCAAGCATCAATTCAATAAATGGATTGAAATATCCTGAGTCCTTCTTAGCTACTCCATCTAGACCCTTTCCACCTGTACGTGATCTTTTTACTCCACCAAATTTACCTTGTTCTATAGTTTGGAATAACCCTTCTTTTTCTATCTGAGTTAGAAGTGCTTCTGCATTTTTCAATACTTCTTGGGCTCTAGTTTGAATAATTCCGCCTTCTTTAAATTCTATTTCATCTCCTAGGCTTCTTGCATTATTGAATATATATTGAGCATTTTCTATAGATAGATATCTATCCTGTAAATGTGGTGTATGAATTGCTTCTGTCAACATTCCTAATAGTTGGATACCTTGGTTGGTCATAATTGATACCATATTGAACATAGCATTTTGTACATGACCTTTAAATATATTTCCTGTCATGAATTTTGTTGGAGGCATGTATTTTAACGGTGCTTTAGGGAATATTTCTCTAGCCATTTGAGCTTGAGATAATTCCAATAAAAATCCATTTTCTACTGTTGGGTCCATTTCAAATGCGTGACCAAGACCCATTTGTTCTTCTGGTATACCTGCTTTAATTGCAAATTGTTCATTTATAAATTGTGATGCTAATACTGTATGTGCCGCTTCTACTGCATCATCAGTGGTTAAATAATTGTCTTCTCCAGTATTTATAATAATTCCTGCGAATCCATTGATTATTCTTGAGAAATATTGATCTACTAAGGTTCTTTGCATATTAATATCTCTAAACAGGATACCGTATAATGCATCATTTAGCATCATATCTAATCTTTCACTAGCTCCCATTGCCGCTATCTCTGGCATACAAAGTCCTGAGCAGTAGTTACATAATCTTATATATCTGCCTACCTCTTCACCTACTTCATCTAATGCTCTTCTCATTAGTCTGAAGTTTTCTTGAGTTGCATATGTTCCCCCAAAACCCTCAGTCGTTGGTCCATATGGTACGTAGTCAAGTAAGGATTGTCCAGTAGTTCTAATAACAGCTATAACATCAGCACCTTGACGAGCTGCTGCCTGTGCTTGGACTATATCCTCATAGATATTTCCTGTAGCTACTATTACATATAAATATGGTTTTTTTCCTTCACCTATTGTATTTAGATATTCATTTCTCTTATTTCTATTTGTTTTAATTCTTTCTACTGTCTTTTCTGCTATTTCATATATTACTTCTTTTATTTTGCTTTCATCAGCAGCTGGAAGTCTTGTAATATCTATTTCTCCTGCTGCTATTTTTTCTGCTACTTCTTGAGGTGTAAGCCCTGTATTTACCACTGCATTTCCTATCCAATATGCTGCACCTCTTTCTAGTCCTCCACCTTCTTTGATATTGTCTACAACTACGTTTGGAAGAGGCTTTTCGATTTCATCTACTCCGTCTATTCCTAGAAGTCTTGCTATTGTTCTTTCTGTTGCAGTTGTAGTATGACCATCTATAAATTTTTGTACTTCATCTGCTATATTTCTAGCCGCATTTCTTGAACTTTCTATTAGTTTTTGATCAAGATTTAATTTCCCCACTTTGTCCTACCTCACTTTCTTTAAATTCAGCGAATAACTAAAAGATAGTTAATAGTGAATAACTAAGAGTGAATAGTTTAGGAAACTTCGAATAAATTCGAAGCTACTAACTAAAAGACCCAAAAGCCTCACTTAAAGCTTTTCACTATTCACTCTTCACTTTTCACTAATCTTAAATATCTCTCCGCCAGCTTAAGTATTTCTTCATCCAGCCCCATTATTCTAGCTATATTTAATGCATCCTTAGGAACTGCCGTGTCTTTTTCTACTACTCTCAGGCTGTAGTCCATGTATTTATTGATTATCTCCATTTTTTCATGGGAATCCATCTCTTTTGCCAAATCAAATATATCTATTTGCGATAATCCTACTACTTGTAGATGAACTACATTGTCTAAATTTGCCACATTATCATAATGTGTAGTTAATAGTGTTATGGAATTTTTGTCCTTTAGATAGTCAACTATTGCTTTGGATATAGCATAGCCTTCTTCTGGATTAGTACCCCTTGCTAATTCATCTATGAGAATTAGCCCTTTTTCATTCGATTTAGATATGGCTTCTCCAACTATTTTAATTTCTCCCCCAAATGTAGATAGTCCTGAGTCCGTGGATTGCATATCCCCAATGGAAGATTTTATAAATTGATTTAAACCTAATTTCATTCTTTTCGCTGGTACAAATAATCCATATTGTGCCATGACTGACAATAGCCCCACTAACTTTAGACTAATTGTTTTACCTCCCATATTAGCTCCTGTAATGCAAGCTACCCCTTCTTTTAAAAATATGGATATGGGAGTAAAATTTAGTTCTTTTTCTTTGAGAAAATCTGCCACCTTTGGATGAATTCCATCGATGATTTCTATTTTATGTTCTTCTACTATATCTGGTTTTACTCCATTTATATCTAAAGCATATTTTGCTTTACCAAGGATTAAATCTAGCTTACCTATGCTTGCCATGTTTCTAAATATTTCTCTTCTTCTCTTACCAATTTCCTTAGAAAGATTTTCTCTTATTCTCAGCTCTTCTCTTTCTTCTTTGTCCTTCAAAATAAGAACTTCTCGTTCTAATTGATTCATTTTTTCCGTTGGCTTTATAGCGAACTTTATATTCATATAGGTTTCTGAAACATAGGTAAGATGAGAGTAGTTTTGGATTTTTTCTATTAGTTCCTTCTTATCCTTGGATATGACTACAGATGAATCAGGTCTAAGATCTAGATTTAACTCTTCCCTTATTGTATTCTTAAGTTCTTTTTTCTTTAATTTTATTTCTTTATCTACTTCACGCTTCTTTTCTCTAATTTGTTTCAACTCATCAGAGTAAGTATCATATATATAAAATGTTGATATTCCTGTGTTTTCAGGATCTAAAAGCTTTTCTAAGAATTCTATTGGTTTAATTTCTGTATCATCAAAGATTGGTATATTATTTTTCTTTATTAATTCACTTAGGTCTCTAATTAAAAAAAGAAAGTTTTTTATCTCAAATAACTCTACTTCTGTGAGGATAAATCCCTCCATAGCCCGTCTAGTTGAGGTTCTTAAATCCTTTATATGAGCAAAGATATTGTTAAACTCCCTTCTTATTTCTTTATTGTGAACTGATGGCAAATAAGCTTCTATCTTGTCTAGTTCCTCCATTAGTTCTCTTTCTCTACCTGATTCAAATGCTTTAAGCCTTCCTTTATACATCATCCCATAGGGTGTAAGGGTGGATATCTTATTTAATATATATTGAAAATCTAAGGATTCTTGAGTCACTTCATCCATGAATATCATTCTATTCACCACCTAATATCAAATCCATTACTGGAATATTCTTTATGTAGGATTTCATTTTTAATAAGAATTCTGCTGGTTCAAAGTAATATCCTTGGGGTGCATATGGATTTACCGTTATTCCTACTAAATTTATTTTATCCAGAACTTTGACCTTAACACCTTGCCTCATAAATTTCAGCCAATCCTTCGGATTTATAAATATTTTTGTACCGTCCGTAATCACTATCTCTATATTTTTATATCTTCTTGTTGATCTAGTTAAATCCTCTAGGGTATTCTTCACCAAAGAACCTGGGATCACTAAATATTTTGAATCATCTCTTAGGTGATCTCCTATTATTGCGCCTCCATTTAATGCTGTTTTTAATGGGATGATATCTACTTGATTATTTTCATTTATTACTGCTATTTGATTTTCATTTATAATATTTCTAATGATTTCCCTTACATCCTGATCTTCAATAGCTAGAAGTCCTAATGTATTCACCACATGAATTGTTTCTTCTATTACTTTATTTACATCTCTAGATAATACAGCTCCTGTAGATAAAATAGTAGCCTCTGATATAGCTGGAGCTGCTTGGGATAGCCTGTCAAGGGCTCCATCTATGATGACAAATTTGGCACCAAGATTTAACATAATATCAGAGACTGCTTTTATTTCAGAAAGGCGCTGGGGGCCTGCTATTTGAACATAGCCCCCATCCCTTACTCTGCCTATTATTATTTCACCTAAAGGTGTTCTATATTCTGTTACACTTATAATCTCTATGTTAGCATCTCCTAGATCTAGCATTCCTGTAGCTGTAGCTATAAGAGTGCCTTCTTCTACAAAGATACGTGGTTTCTCTGTTTCTGTTACTATATCTAGAGATTCTCCATCACGACCTATGGATGTAATACCAATAGGAAGCCCCTCATCAATAGCTTCCCCTATTAAATGGTTTAATGCTACAGTCTTTCCACTATTCTTAGACATTCCTACTATAGATATTGTTTTGTACTTACCATTTATTAGTTCTAGCATGACAAAAACCTCCGGGTTTTTAGTGAATAGTTAATAGTGAATAACTAATAGTTGAAAAGATTAAAAGACCTTAAAGCCTTACTAAAAACTATTCACTTTTCACTTTTCACTATTAACTATTCATTATCTTTTCTATGTCTTCTTTCTAGATAGCTTGGTTCTAGAGCTTTTACTTCTGGTCCTTGAAGTAGTTCTGCAACTCCTGTAATTCTGCCTTCTCTTTCACCTTTACATACAGGACAATTACATGGCTCTTCTATCATTTGTGGCTCTGTATATGTTGTGATTATACCTTCGTAGTTTCTTAATACTACCTTAGTTGGTGATTGTGATATTACATATTGAGGCATTACTGGAGTTTTTCCTCCTCCGCCAGGAGCATCAACTACAAATGTTGGCACTGCATATCCTGATGTATGTCCTCTTAATGCTTCTATTATTTCTATACCTTTTGATACTTTTGTTCTAAAATGTTCAATTCCCATAGAAAGGTCACATTGATAGATATAGTAAGGTCTTACTCTCATCTTAACTAATCCATGTACTAAATCTTTCATTATATGTGGACAATCATTAATTCCTCTAAGTAATACTGATTGATTACCAAGCGGAATACCAGCGTTTGCTAATTTTTCACAGGCTGTCTTTGATTCAGGAGTAATTTCCTTTGGATGATTAAAGTGAGTATTTAACCAAATTGGATGATATTTCTTTAGCATGTTAACTAAATCATCCGTAATCCTTTGTGGCAATACTACTGGTGTACGACTTCCGATTCTAACTATTTCTACATGTGGGATTTCTCTTAGTTTTTTGATGATATATTCTAACACATCATCTCCTACTAGTAGAGCATCTCCACCTGAAAGTAATACGTCTCTTACTTGTGGAGTATTTCTAATGTACTCTATACATGCATCTATTCTGTCTCTAGGCACTCCCATATCATTTTGTCCTGCAAATCTTCTTCTAGTACAGTGTCTACAGTACATAGAACATTGGTCTGTAATTAGGAATAATACTCTATCAGGATATCTATGAGTTAATCCTGGTACTGGTGAGTCTTCGTCTTCATCCAATGGATCTTCAAGATCAGATGAGCTAATATGGGTTTCCATTAATGTAGGTACTGCTTGCATTCTCACTGGACAGTGTGGATCATCTGGGTCCATTAGAGATGCATAGTATGGTGTAATACCTACTCTAAATTTCTCCATTACTTTTCCGATGTTCTTTTCTTCTTCCTCTGTTAAGTTTATTATTTGTCTTAGTGTATTTACATCTGTTACTCTATTTCTAACTTGCCATTTCCAGTCATTCCATTCTTCTTCAGTAACATTTTTCCAAAGCTCAATTTCACTATAATGACGCATTTTATTAACCCCCTTAATTTTAGTTAATAACTAATAGTGAATAGTGAATAGTTTTAAAGATTTTGTTTGCTAGTTTTTACTGTAGCATGAAGCATTTTTATTAATTCAGTGCTATCTTCTGTTAGCTTTTCAGCTTCATTCTTATTTAAATATCCTGTTTCTGTTAGTAACTCTAGTCAGTATTGTGTTTCACTCATCTCTTTTAGAGCAATACTCATTTTAGAAATAAAGTCAGGCATACTCTGTGCAAACTTAGCTTCTCTTATGTTTGCCCCAACACTCGTTCCGCTTCTCAGCAACTGCCTAGACATTATAAACTCTCTTTTTTCATCAGTGAGATACTTATAAAGATGAATAATCTTTATTGCAAAAGTCTTACTTTTAATCAATAGTATACTTTCTTTCATGATATACCTCGCTTTGTTTTCAAACTATTCACTCTTCACTTTTCACTGCTCTTAAGCGTATAGCTCTGTAAATATCTTTCTTAAGGATTCTGATTCTCTCATTAATTCTAGTGATATTGCTGCGTGGTCTTTAGTGTATCCATTTCCTACTATCATAGTTACGTCTTTGCCTACTCCTTCTGCTCCTAATGCTGCCTTTGTAAAGCTTGTAGCCATACTGAAGAAGTATACTATTCCTCTGTCTTTACAGATTAAAATAGATGACATTTCTGTATTTTGAATATTTACTGTATTGATTACGATATCAGCCATTTCTCCATTTGTAGCTTCCTTAACTTTTTCAAGGATTTCTACTGCATCTGTTGCATTTGCTTTGATGTATACGTCTGCTAGATTAGCATCTTTACATCTTTGTAGAGTAGTATCTCTTGAACCTATGCAGATAACTTTACCTGTAACTCCTGCTCTTTTCTTTGCTTCATATAGACAGAGCATACCTGATTTACCTGTTCCACCTATAACTACTACTGTATCTCCAGGTTTAACTAATTTTGCTGTTTGAGCTGGTGCTCCTGCTACGTCTAATACTGATAATGCTAGGTTTTCAGGCATATCTGATGGAATTACTGCATATATTCCTGATTCAAATAATATTGCTTTACCTACTATGTCTACTTGATCTACATCTGATCTTATTTCTTTGAATTCATCTATACGTAATGGTGTTAAAGATAAAGATACTAATGTAGCTATTTTGTCTCCAACCTTAAGATCAGTTTTACCTTCCAATGCTGGTCCAATTTTTTCTATTGTACCAATTAGCATTCCACCTGAACCTGTAACTGGATTTTGGTGCTTACCTCTTTCTGCTACGATACCTTTCATTATCTTTTTAATTTCTTCTATGTCACCCTTAGCTTGCTCTTTAATTTGCGTAAAGCTTGCTGAGTCTACATTCAATGTTTGAACGTCTATAAGTATTTCGTTGTCATAAATTTCCATATCATTGTCAATTTTAAGTGCTGGTTGTGGTAAAACTCCCTTTGGTTCAATAACCCTATGAGTACCGTATGGACATCCTTTTTTCATAATTGCATTCCTCCCCAGTATTTTAAATTAAATTTATTCACTAATTAATATAATGCAATATCTATGCCAAGGTTAAATCAAATGTCAATTTAAATCATAAAACGACACTTGTTAATTATATCACGATGTTTTAGCTATTTTGGGGATTTTTTTCTTTGGAAATAAAAATTTAGAGTTGAAGAAATAGGTTTTCAATGATTTTAAAGATGAAATCAGTGCCGAATATTAGGCGATAAAATATGGTGAATAGTTAATAGTGAATAGTGAAAAGTTCTAGGCTAGGGTTTTGGGTCTTAAGATTTTCAACTATTCGTTATTAACTATTAATTCTTCACTATGTTTTCGTTATTCACTATTAGTCCTTCACTATTCACTGGCTATCAAAGCCCTAGCTTTGATAATCTATACTGTAGTGTTTGTCTTGGTATTTTTAGTAGTTCTGCTGTTCTAGTTATATTATGATCTGTTTGTTTTAGAGCTTCTTTTATTAAATTTCTTTCTGTTTCTTCTAATATTTCTGAGAGAGAGGATTCGTATAATTCATGATTTTTCTTATGCTGTCTAAATTTATATGGAAGGTCCCCCATATCTATGATTTCTCCATCAGATATACTCATTATACCTTCAATTAGATGCTCCAGCTCCCTTACATTTCCATCCCACTCATAATTATTGAATATATTTAGTACACCCTTTGATATACCTTTTACTTTTTTACCTAACTTCTCGTTAAATTTATTAATGAAATAATTTGTAAGTACAGGTATATCATCCTTTCTATCTTTAAGGGGCGGAATTTCAAAAGATACTACATTTAATCTATAGTACAAATCTCTCCTAATTTGTCTTTTCTCCACTGCTTCTTCTGGGGATATATTCGTTGCAGCAATTATTCTAACATTAACTTTAATTGTATTTGTAGCACCTACTCTTCTTATGGTACCATCTTGTAGAACTCTAAGGAGCTTAGATTGAAGTTCTAAAGGCATAGAGTTAATTTCATCTAAAAATAATGTACCCCCATGGGCTAATTCAAACAATCCAGGTCTATCTTCCGCTCCAGTAAAGCCTCCCTTTATAGTACCAAAAAGGATTCCCTCTAAAAGATTACCTGGAAGTGCCGCACAATTCTGTGTGATAAAAGGTTTATATCGCCTCGAGCTCGCATTGTGAATAGAATGAACAAATAATTCCTTTCCTGTTCCAGTATCTCCTGATATCAATACAGAGGCGTCTGATTCTGCCGCCTTTAGTGCAAGTGATTTCAACCTTATCATCTCTTTGTTTTCACCTACAATATCTAATAAGGTAAACTGAGCAGATTCTTTAGCTTTATCTATGGCATTCTTTTCTTTTTTATTATTATATAATTTATTTTGAAGGTCTACTATTTTCTCCGACATTTGACGTACTGTCGTTATATCCTTAGATATTTCCAATGCTCCTAAAATTTTACCTTTTGATGTTATTGGTATTGATGTATTTATTGTTGTAATTTTTTCACCTTTATAGTTAAGAAATGTTTGTTCCTTCTTATGCATTGATTCTCCTGTACGAATTACTGTGAGAAGGGTACTGGTTTCTTCTGTAAGAGATGGATATACTTCAAGTAAATGTCTGCCTATAACTTTCTCTCTCTCTATTCCATCTATTCCTTGAGCAAATTTATTATAATAAACTATTATTCCATTTTTATCAATAATATGTAGTCCCTCTTCCAAATAATCTAGAATTTCCAATACATTTTCTCTAAAGAATAAATCTTTCATACTTTTCATCCTCCCTATGTCTAGAATCCCTCTTATATTCTGCTTAATTTTGGGCACCACATGCCGAAATATAGGCACTTACGTGCCTCATTTCCTTAGTGAATAATGGAAAAACAGTTAATAGTTAATGGTGAATAACTAATAGTTAAAAATCAAAAGACCCCGACTTCTTCTTAAAACTATTCACTTTTAACTCTTCACTATTCACTGTCTATATATCTATTTTACTAATAATATATAAATATTACAACTAAAAAGAACACACTATTAAAGTGTGTTCTCTAGTTTTATATGGTTATTTTGCTGGAGCTTGTTGAAGTTGCTCTATTTGCTTCATTTGCATTTCCATCATTTTCATATAATCGATTGAATTCTTTTCATCTACTTTATGCATTTCTACTTTCACATCTTTACTGTTGATATTGTAGCTCTTTGAAGTATAGCTGATACCTAATTTAATTATACCTTTCATTTCTGGAGCTTTTTCTCCTACAACTTCAGCTATTTGACCTAAATCTATTCTTAAGTCAATAGTACCAACTTCATGAACTATATATCCCTTTTTATTGATACCAAATTCAATTACTATTCCTTTATCTCCTAAGATCTTAACATCTTTGTATTTTTCCATGAATTCATTGAATTTTACCTTAAATTCTGGTAATTGTTTTTCAAGGTCTGCTAAGCCTTGTTTAACTTCTGCTTCTGCTGCTTCCTTTTCTCCTTCTGGAAGTACAACTACGCTCATAACTGCATTCATATATTCTTTTATGAATTCAATAACTTCTTTCTTATCTAAGCTATAGTTTACTGCATCTTTAACAAGTCCTTTTAAAGCAGCATCATCCATTTTTAATTCGTATATATCTAATTTTTCTTTATTTACTACTTTACTATCTTTTTGTTTAACTACCTCAATACCTGGTTTGAAGTCTTTTTGCATTTCTTTCATGAATTCTGTTAATTTAGGCTGGAACTCCTTGCCAAATTTCATCAATTCATTGAAATTCATTTCTGCATTTTCTTCTTTCATCATTTGTCCCATATCAAGAACTATATATTGCTTTGCAGGATCATTTGGAAACATAGAACTCATTAACATTTGAGGCATCTTTATAACTTCTTTAATTTTAAGTTCATCAGTTGACATATCCATATCAACCCAAACATTCATATCCATGCCCATGCCACCAAAGTTCATATTCATATCTACTTGTGCTTGGCCTACTGTTTTTTCCTTATTGTATTTTGCTTTTTGATTCATTGCAATTTTGGAATTATTCACCATAGCCTTTACTTGTTCTAGCATTAGCTGCTCTTCTTCTGAGAATCCTTCTGCTTCAAATGTAAATCCCATTTCCATTTTAGACTCTATTGAGGTTATATCTTGCATTTTGTTGAAAGCATTATATAACTTTGATTCTCCACCAACACAGCCCGTTAATGATATGGATAATGCTAATATCAATGCTAATACCGATATTTTTTTCATACAATCCCTCCTAGATTTTTTTGCATAATATTATGTATATGCTCATTAATTATCATTATATCAAGTATTATCATTAGTATGCAAGTGATTTGACAAAAAAGTGACCAAGGTCATAAAAAAACAAGAACCCATTTTTTTAAATGAGTTCTTGTTTTAAACTAGAATGTTAAAGTGCCATTCTCATCTTTTATTATTTGCAATATTTGTTCTTCTCTACCATCCAATGCATTTATATAGATAATAAAATCAGAATCATTATATTTTCCTTTAAATTCATAGCATAAAATCTCATTTTTTCCTTTTGGTATTATAGCTAACCTAGCAGAATCTATGTTAAAATCTACTTTAACTTTAGATCTTGCCTCAGTTTCATCTATATGTGGAGTTTCTATATTTCTCTCATGATGATTCATATAATAGGCTGATGCATCAAATCCTACTATTTCTCCTGTATCCAATGCTACTTTTACCTTAATTAAATCAGGATAAATTGTTACATCTTTTTCCTTATATGCAAAGTTAAATAAGATGGTTCCATCATACTTTAATGAATAGTTAGACTCCATATTATCAAAACCTTTTTCCTTTAAGTACTTCAATGCTTTGTCTTCTGCATTCTTTATTGATAATTTTATATTGAAAACTGGTCTTGGATTTACCATCCAAACTACTTTGCCGCCTTTTTTAGATACACCCATATATACCGCTAAGTCCTTTTGCTGGTTTTGAGGATATAAATGGAATGTGTACGAAGGTATTTTAACTTCATTCATATTCTCACCTTCTTCAAATGCCTGTATATCTCTAACCCTATCTTTTCCAAAAAATTCTAGTGCTGTATTTCTGGCCTCATCCATTGATACATCATTATCTGGAAGACCCACGGGTTTTCTATTTAACATTTGATCTGAAAATGGTCCATCATATATCAGTTCGGGAGTTTTTGCCATTTGTTTATCTAATGTTACCAAGGATGTTTGAAATACCTTTTGATTTCCCTGCTCTACTTTTTTACTCTGCTTACTGCTCATTGCACCCAGTGCGAAATTTGATTCTGCTAGACTATCATAAATCTTGGAAAGTTCACCATTAAATGCTGCGGAGTTGGTTTGAAGATTGTTTAATGCTTCCCTTTGTTCTTTTGTTACACCTTCTCCCAAAAGATGTCTCTGTATTAAATATGACGAATAGTCTGCCGCTTGCGTTAAAAATTTCTCTGTTTTTGCTGATTCTGCATGGGTTATTGGCATCTGTCCTAATTTATCCTTAGCAGAGAATGCTTCATTCATAATTTGTGAAAATAATACTATGTTCTGCTCCTTTGAATCTGCTACTAAGGCCTTGGATAAATTTACTTGAACATTTTCTACATGCTTTTTCACATCAAAGAATAGTCTTTGATAGTGATTTTCTAATGCTATTTCATGTTGTTTCCTAACTTGATATTGATTATATCCCCAAACAAGTGCTACGACTAATAGAAGACCTAATAGAGCTGGTGCTATGAATCTTCGACTATCTCTCATGATTTCACCTCCTATATTCCAAACCAGTGTTTACCAATTTTTAGCGTTACCTTTCTAGACCATATCCATTTGGATGTGGCAGTGGCTGGATTCCAATAATAGAGACAACCATAAGTCGGATCCCAACCATTTAAAGCATCCCTTGCTGCTTTTATGGAATCTTTATTTGGAGTTAGATTTATTTGTCCATCAGCTACTGCTGTAAATGCTAGAGGCTGATATACTACTCCAGCTATAGTATTTGGAAAAGAAGAACTTCTTGTTCTGTTAAGAACTACTGCCGCTACGGCAACCTTACCTACATAAGGTTCTCCCCTTGCTTCACCATGAATAGTTCTTGCTAAAAGATACTCGTCAGCCTTTCTATTTACACCTTGGGTCTGTGCCGCAGTTGTAGTTGTTGCCATCCCTAAGGCTTTAGCAGTAGAAGGTCCCACTATTCCATCTACCGTCAAACCATTTTTAGCTTGAAACTTTCTAACAGCTCTATAGGTTCTTGCACCATATACCCCATCTACGCTGCCATCATAATATCTCCATCTGAGAAGTTTATCTTGCACTGTTCTTACATCATTCCCCTGTACCCCCCAATATAGGGTTCTAGGACTGAATAATGAATTATAATTCGTGGCTGTTGGTTCGTAGAAAAGAAAAACTGAAAGAAACACCATTGTTAAAGCAGTTGTAATTATAATGAATTTCTTCAAGATTATTTACTCCTTTCATTGTTTTTTCTTATAACCCAATGATAAGCTCTCTCCCATTTTATTTTCATAAAAGAACTTTACATCAATGGGCCTCAAGAGAAGCTACCTTAAAGATGTTTTAATAGGAGCCTTTTCTTATAACCCAATGATAAGTTCTCTCTATTTTATTTTCATAAAAGAACTTTACGTCAATGGGTTTCAAGAAAAATTACCTTTAAAATGTTTTAATAGGAGCTTTTTCTTATTTTTAGTAAATTTCCATATTTTATACATGAAAATATTAAAACCTGCAATAACTATAATGATTATTGCAGGCTTATTATTTGCTTATATTTATTGACTTCATTTATTTTTTGTCCTTTAGTTAATTTTTCTTTCTTGTTATCTTTTTTCTTATCCTTTTTATTATCTTTTTTTAATTTTTTCATAATCTCTGCTGTCTTCCACTTTAATTTTAATTTTGGCTTCTCTTCTTCCAAGGTTACTCCTAATTCTTTTTCTAGGTTATAAGCCACTGAATGTGTAACATCTACAAAACATAGTGGAGGAAACATTACACACCACCAGTTTTGACCTTTTCCTTCTCCAAGTGTAATGAGTAATGTCTCATATTCTCCTGATGGAAGCACTAAATTTCCATACTTTCTTGTAGGAAAATTATCTTGTCCAAGGGTCACTGCTACATTATAATCTTTTCCTTCTTCCTTTATTACTCTCTCTGTTATGTACTTCATCTCTTCCATATTATCTTTTATTATTCTTCTACTTTCTCCTATGGATTTGGTGTCTCTGAACTTATCATTCATTTCTTTTAATATTTCATCTCTGATTTTAAGCTTTAAAGCTTGATCCTCTTCTTTATCACTATTAGCTCTTATATGAAATCTAATAATTTCATCCTTGAAACCTTCTTTTGCTTTATTTTCTATGAGAGGGTGTATTATATAGGTAAAACTAATAATAAATAAGGATAATAGCAGTATTAATTTTTTATATTTCATATATTTGACCTCCTATTTGCTTGTCCTAGATTTGTATTATAATTCTTGCCAAATATAGTTTCTTTATACATATTTTCGAATAAAAATAACTATAAAAAATTGTGCAGCCTTATATCTCAGTATATAAGTTCATCAGAAGGCTCTCCATTTTTTATAGTTACTGTTTCTCAATTATCTCTCAATTGTCACTGCACCAATCCTATTCTTCTTATCTCAACAGTTAATGCTACTTCTATATCCATTTGAGAAAAAATCTCATCCCAATCTTTTGATACTTCTTTCCATACTTTTGGATGAAATTTAGATATATACTCTCCTACTCCTATGGCATCTGCCTTATATTCTTTCTGCAGCAACTCCAGAGTCTTATTTATTTCTTCTTTTAATTTTGTCTCTATTGCTTTTTCCATATCTTTTAGTGTGCTAGCACTGTCGATTAAAGGATTATCTCTTAAGATATATTCTTGTAATGCTCCCTCTAACTCCACATCTATTCTTACTTTTAAATTTTCTCCCTCTCTTACTAATTTCTTTTTGGCGCTTGCATCAGTTAATGAATATGATATAGGAGCATCTCCAAGTTTAGCATCTATTATATCTGACTTGACGCTACCTCTTATTAATGATATAGCTCTATTTTCCAATTCTCCTAAATGGCCTATGAATTCATAATTTTTAAATATACATGCTCCAAATACTTTTATATCTTCGCCATGTGCTGCAGTCCTAGGCATCAATGCTACACCTCCAATGTCTGTATTTTTAATGAATCCAGTTAGAGTTTGAGGTGTGTATCTAGATGTAGTTCTTGTTCGCCTAAGCATACTAAAAAGTGTTCCTTCTATTACTTCTTGTCTTTTAGCTCCTGGTACAGCTGAAAGTAAGTCTCTGGCTTTTTCTTCTGCCATTACAAGTCGTATTTTCTTATTTATAACAAAATCTCTATTAAGTCCATCTAATATTTCTCTAATTGCATCTCCGTCTCTAGCAACTTCATGTCCTAATACCAGCACTCTCAGATGTTTAAAATAAAATGGATATTGCAGCCTTGTATATAATTGAGAGCTTCCTTGAAAAACAGATGGTGCTATAGTCGATATTACATGGACTCTTTCCTGCTGAGTTGCATTCTTTCCTATGGCATTTATATTTGGATATGATATGGTTATAATATATTTTTCCCCTTCTCCATCGTTTAAATCTACTCCTATGGAATAGGGAAATAATCTTTGATTTATTTCTATCATATCCCAACATCCTGTAGTTAAAAAGGTTAAAATTATTATAATTAATATTAATTTGAATTTCTTCATCTTCTTTTCCACCTTAACTTTATATATCCAATACAATAAATTAATATGGGTAATATAAATATTGATACTAACCCAGAGTAATTTATAAATGTTCCTAATTGTTTACTTACCTCTATAATGTTCTGAGGAATTAATGATACTATATATACAATTGGTAATAGAGGTATAATAAATAAACTATGGTCTCTTGTAATAAATAACTTTGATAGAACCTTTCCCGCAGAGTAATAGGTCGAAGCCATAGTTGCAAATACAATTAAAACCCAGATAGCCATCACTAATCCATCTAAGTTTTCTATAAAATATCCCGGCAAATCAATCTCCTTTATAATAGATAATGTAGGAAAAGTTTGCCTTTGTAAGTGATGTATTCCATATTGGGACAAACAAAGTATAAATATGATGACATACATAGCTATTACAATTCCAATTCCTGTAAGACTAGCCTTAAGAGTTTTTTCCCTTTCTTCAGCAAAGGGTATTGAAAATAATAATATTTCAAATCCAAAATAACTAAAAAAGCTAACCTCTATACTCTTGGGTAAGCCTTTCATACTAGACTGAAATACAGGAAGTATATTCGTAAAATCTGAGTTTGGCAATGATACAAATATCAAAAATATTATAAATCCTAATATAACTGGATATATAAGATATGCTGCCCTACCAATTATTTGAATTTCAGATCTAGCTATATAGGATGTGGCAAGTACAAAAGTAATTATCATTATCTCGGTTGGTGTCGTCTCTAAAAGAAATGCCTTCAATATTTCAGCTAGATTTCTGGCAACAGAAGACATCAAAGCTACAAGATAAGAAAATACAAAAATAAGGAATATATTAAATATCCACTTCCCTAACACTTCCTCACCTATCTCAAAGAAATCTTTATCGGGATAGAGCTCAAATAATTTGTTGATAATTACAATCCCAGCAGCCATAAGTAATCCACCGATTATTATGGCTATCCATCCGTCTTTACCGAGAAATACTGCTACTTCGTTAGGAAGGGATAATATACCTACTCCCACTATGGTGGAAACTACTAATGCCCTTATTTGGTTAGTTGATATTTTATTACTTTCTCTCATCTTTCCAAGATCTCCTCATCCTTATCTTATTCCTTGGTCGTGTGAAGGTAGGTCTCTCCTTAAGTTCTTGAATTGGTGCCTTAGTTAAAGTATCCTTTAGTTCACCAGTCCCTACTCCTAAACCTGAATATGGTGATGTAAATGGCACACCAAAACTATTTAATTTAATCAGATGTGTCCCTAAGAGAATAACTCCAAGCATTATGCCGTATAACCCAAAGATAGCTGCACCTAAAATAAGTATAAATCTCCAGACTCTTAAGCCTGCTGCAAATTCATAGCTAGGTATGGCAAACGAAGCTATGGTAGTTATAGCTACTATAATTATTAAAATAGCACTTACTATTCCTGCTTCCACTGCTGCTTGACCGATTATAAGCCCACCTACTATCCCTATGGTAGTACCTATAGGGCCAGAAATCCTTGTACCAGCTTCTCTTATAAGTTCGATGGTAACTTCCATTAAGAAAGTTTCCACGACTGCGGGAAATGGCACATTGATTCTACTGGCTGCTAAATAATATGTTAATTTTGTAGGAAGCAGCCCTGGATGATACGAGATAATAGCTATATAGAGAGCAGGAGATAGAAGGGATAGAGCCACTGCTGCCAATCTTAAAATCCTAACTCCCTGAGCTTCTTGCCATCTAGTATAATAATCTTCTGATGATTGAAGCAGTGTACCTACTGTGGCAGGTACTATTAGTGCAAAAGGTGAATTATCTACTATAATAACTACACGGCCCTCATAGAGAGCTGCCGCCGCTGAATCTGGTCTTTCTGTATTCTCTATTTGAGGAAATGCAGACATATAATTATCCTCTATTAAATTTTCCAACATAGAACTATCTAATACGGCATCAATATCAACAGACTTTAACCTTTCATTCACTTCTCGTACTAAGGTTTTATCTACTATATCCTCCATATACATTATTGCTAAGCTAGTCTGAGATCTTTTACCTACTGTTTGCATCTTAATTTTTAAGTTTGTGTCCTTTATTCTTCTTCTAACTAAGGTCATATTTACCTTTACTGATTCAGTAAATCCATCCCTTGGTCCTCTTATTACTGTTTCCGTCTGTGGCTCACTAATACTTCTAGAAGCCCAACCTTTAGAATCAAATACCAAACATTTATCCACTTTGTCAATTAAGATTACTGTATCACCAGAAAGTACTGAATTTGCTATATTATCTATATGAAATTCTTCTTTTACATCTATGGTGGTCAAGGCCTCTTTTGAAATTATATCTATTAAAGGGGTCTTAAACCCCTTGAGGGAGAAAGTATTTATCTCTTCTTCTATAAATAACGAATAAATAGCATGCTCTGCAATATATTCCTTATTTACTAATCCATCTATATATATTAAAGTCATCTTTACCCTGTAAACATCGCCTATCTCTATTTTTCTAAATATTATATCATCGCAATCAGTAAATAACGTCTTAAATACTTCTTCATTTTTCTCTAGATCTTTGAGTAATATTTTTTGCATACATTACCCTCCTACATCATTAATAATAGAATAAACATCAAACCACCTATGACCATATAGGAATAAGATATAATCTTAACTATCTTTAGTTCTCTCATATATCCTTTTTGTCTATATCTTCTTCCATCAACTACTAGAGTAAAGATTCCCACAGCAATTATCATTAAAATAGTATAATTACTAATGATTCCTTTTAATGCTTGAAATAATTTAGAAAACAAAAAACCCACCTCCTGTAATTTATATACTTTACAAAAGATGGGTAATATATACATCTTAGTATTAAATTGTCTTTGCCAAAAGAACTATCCCTTTAGAATATTTTTCTGTTAAGATTTTCTTGCAAAATTTAAGTTTATCCATATCATCGAATAATCCAAATACTGTTGGTCCACTACCACTCATAAGAGCACCTAAGGCACCATAACTCACCATGTCTTTCTTGATTTCAGATATAATAGGATTCTTTTCCATAACTACTTCTTCCATAACGTTAGTTATATTATCTGCCACAGATTTAATATCATCTCTTTCTATAGAAGATATTATTTTTTGTACATCCATTCTCAATTCTTTATTTAGTCTAAGATTTCCATATACTTCAGTAGTTGAAACACCTATACCTGGGTTAACTAATAGTATATCCTTATCTTTAAATGACTTAATTTTCGTTAATCTTTCACCTATGCCCTCCGCTAAGGCGGTTCCTCCCATAATACAATATGGAACATCTGCACCTATTTCAATTCCTATTTCTCTTAATTCTTCTTCACTTAAGTTTAAGCCCCAAAGTTGATTTAGTCCCTTTAAAACAGCAGCTGCATTTGCACTACCTCCTGCCAATCCAGCTGCTATCGGAATCTTTTTGTGTATATTTATTTGAATACCCTTGTTTATGCCAGTTTTTTCCTGCATCTTCTTCCATGCACGATATACTAAATTTGTAGAATCTAGTGGAAGCTCTTTATTATTGCAATCTAATTCTATATCTTCTTTAATTTCTCTCATAATCAATGTGTCACTAAGACTTATTTGCTGCATTATAGTATTTATTTCGTGATAACCGTCTTCTCTTTTATATAATACATCGAGACCTAAATTGATTTTACCGTAGGACTCTAATACGATTTCTTTCATTTAAACTTCTCCCTTGTGAAAATTTACCTTTCCATTATACCATAGTTCCTACGATACTATAAAGATACAAATTTAAAAAGATATATCTATTGTTTTTTCAATGATTATTTTCTCTCCCGGTATTATATTGTTTGGACTTAAATTTTCATTTGCCTGTAATATTTCTTCTATTGTTGTATTATATCTTTTAGCTATATCCCATAATATATCATTTCTTTGTACTATATAAATTGTTATGCTAGGACGATTTTTCTTATCTATTATTTCTCCAGTTTCTTCTAATGAATTTATTACAGATAATAATCTATTTCTATTGATTTTTATTTTATGTTTTATAGTTCCTTCTATAACAAATATATCTTTAGACATATTTGATTTAATAGATTCTAAGTCTAAACTTATATCCATCAATGGATCTATTACCTTTTCTTCCATAGGTAAATAGTATTTATATGGAATCTCCTCCCTCAACGTGTTGATTTCATCAGTATCAGAATCCAGATAAATTCCATGTAATGAAAGAATCCCTTCTACTACTAGCTCATCATCTACAACTCTGCTGTCTATAATAGTTGGGTGCCCTGATATATTATATATTTCCTTTATTCTATACTCAGACAAATCTTTCAATATATTTTCTCTGTGAATTGTGCTTTTTATGTTTTCAATTAAATTAATTTCTCCTATTCCTATTTTAATTTTTTCCTTAGTTGAATATGCATCTACTATTAGATTTTTTTCATTTTCTGAATAAGCTAGACCTGATATTCTTAGTTTTGCTTCTATGTCTAATATTTTAAGTTCTCCTTCATCATTCTCCAATACCTCATAGCTTCCTTCCACCACTTCTATCATAAGTTCTTCCTGAGCTCCAGCTAATGCTCCGGGCATTTCTAAAAAATGATTGAAAGGTATTTCCTCTTCCACTGTGGCAATTCTATTTTCTCCATAATAAACTATCCTAGCGTTTACCATACCCGAAACTATTATTCTATCTTCTACCACTGTGGCTTCCTGCTCGTAAGCCTGTATAGTCATCTTAAGTATTTCTTCCATTGCTGGCTTTTCTTCCCCTATTTCAAAAGCTTCCTTTACAATAGCATAGGATGTTTCTCTACCATAAATCTCCTTATACTTAATGGTTTCTTTTAATGTCTGTAGGTTTTGCTTTTCTCCTATATCCTTAATTATCTCTATATTATTGACCTGCTCTACTTTCCCTTCAAGACTTACTAGGGCCTTTAGAGATAATTTTCTCTCATCTAATATCTCTTCCTCTATGTATTCAATATTAGATTTTATAGTTGCTGACATATCTTCCGTAATCCCTGATATTTCTATTTCCTCTCTAAAATCTGCGTTAGCATCTATTGTATATATATTATTTTCCTCTTCTTGTGATTTATAGACTACTTTAAATTTTACTACTCCTGATATTACTAGCCTATCTCTTATTACTTTAGTACTAAGTATTTCTACTAGACCGTCTGTCCAAAGTACTTTCCCTAGATCTGCTTTTGATGGATTTAAGTAAATTTCCGTTTCTACTAAGGCTTGGGTGTCTTCTTTTCCTCTTAGTTCTTCAATCCGTAAGACATCTTTTATTAACTCAATCGACATAATATCCCCCCTAATTATTTCATATAACTATCCTATGAAGATATATATGCGTAAATGTGCTAAATAATGAATAAAGACATAAAAATAACTGTACAATCAATGTACAGTTATTTTTTAAGATATTTTTACCTGTGGTTGGGTTTGTGAGCAAACAGTTACTTCTACGGTTCCCGTCAATATGTCTGTGTAGGTATATGATACTTTTCTACTACTATCATATTCGTTATTAATCCTCACAACAAATAAATTAGGGTATGCTGCTTCCAATATTCCTTCTCTAACTATAGTCTTTTTTCTACCCTTATTTGCTCTTAGTATTACAGTTTTGTCAATACATTTCTCGATGTCCTTACGAATCCTAATCAATATATCTTTTTCCAATATAGCAAACCACCTTCCATTAATTGCTCCCCGGCAGTCGAGGGCAGAAGAAGTGTTTGGGACACTCATGTATGCATTATATCATAGAATTCCTATTTTGTCAAACAAATAAATTATTATACTATTATTGAGTTATTTTGTCAATTATAATTATCAATTATTTTTTATTAATTTTTTTATTTTTCTCCAGAATTTAGTTTAAGTATATCCTCTTCAGTCAGTTTTATATGCTCTATCATTGCATTAGCCGCCTTTTCTGGATTTCTGTCTTTTATTGCATTGATTATATTTCTATGTTGTTACACAAAGTAATACATATTTAAATATTCATCATCTCCGCTGTAAAGCTCCCTGATAGATTTTATGAAAGGTGAATAAGATTAGATATTATAAAAGCTATATGACTGAAAATATTGGGATTTTTGACAAATACTATGATATAATATAGTTAATTGTATAACAAGGGGGAAATAATTTTGAAGGGTACTATTGTTTCTGCATGGGTACAAACTTGTAGGAAACTGTATGGAGAAAATATAACCAACGAGGCATTAGATCATTTTAATATTAGTCCAAATAAAATTTTTACACCTACGGAAGATATTGAAGATAGAGTGGCTAGAGGAATTCTTGACTATATTGCTAAAAAACTAGGAAAAACCTCTGATGAGGTATGGAGAACCATGGGTAATCACAATGTCATTACTTATTCTAAGGTTTATCCTGCATTCTTTAGATACAAGAATTTATATTCTTTTCTTCAAGCAATGTATGATATTCATGTTGTAGTTACTAAGAGAATAACTGGTGCAAAACCTCCTATTTTAGGGATAAAACCTATAGATAAATATACTGCACATATGACTTATAATTCTTCTAGAGGAATGTTTCCTTATTTCCACGGTATGTTGGAAGGTGCTGCTAAATATTTTAAAGAGGACATTAATATTGAAACTTTAGAGAAAACAGAGGATTTCACAAAGATATCCATCACTTTTCCTGATGAGATTTATTATCAAAAGAAATTTAGATTTAATAAAGCATTATCTTTTGGATTTATGAAGAATATGGAAGGAAAAATTGCCTTATCTTCCCTTCTATTAGTAGGTATTCCTGGAGTTTTGTTATCTAAATTTGTAGTTCCGTCAATAGCCTTCCCTGGAATTTTAGTTCTTTCTACTCTTGTTCCATTTTTGGTTAGTAAAGGACTGTTTAAACCTCTTAAATCCATTTATAGTTCTTTATATGAAATTAAGAATAAAGACTTGTCTATAGTGGAAAATATATCTACTAATGATTTCTTTGAAGATATCAATGATAAGTTGAAGGATTTAAAAGAATCTATAAAAACAGATTTTGTAGGATATAAGGGTACTACCGATGAGTTAAATGTTTTTGCTGATAAATTCGCTGAGATTTCTAGTAATATGAGCTTTACTTCATCTGAAATATCAAATGTAGTAGAACAGGTGGCAGGAGGAGCTATAAATCAAGCCGAAGAAACTGAACAAGTAGCATATCAGTTAAACAATTCGATTATTTCTTTAAATGATGTTGTTAGAAAAGAAAATCTAGGCAAAGGTGAACTAGAATCAGCTGTTGAACAAATAAATAGGGGGTTTGAAGATTTAAAGTCTACATCTGATAGCTTAAACCATATACTATTACAGTTCTCTCAAGTAAAATCTAAGGGCCAAGATTTACAAAACAGGGCTACTGAAGTTCGGAATATTGTTGAAACTGTTGAAAAAATTGCTGAGCAGACCAATTTATTGGCTCTAAATGCCAGTATAGAAGCATCCAGGGCTGGAGAATATGGAAGAGGATTTACTGTTGTTGCATTAGAGATTAGAAAGCTTGCAGAAGGCTCTAAAGAGGCAGTTCAAACTATCAACGATAACTTAGAATCCTTTATTAAAGATATAGATGGATTTGTATTTGATATATCAGATCAGTTTAATATACTTGAAAGGGAAAATGTTAAACTAAATTCAGTTGCAGAAGAAAATCAAGCATCTGTAAATTCCATAGCACAAGTATCTGACTTAATCATTGAATTAACAAATGAACTTACAAACGAGACTAATAATATAAATAATATATCTCAGGGTATAGAATCCTTGGCAGCCATCGCTGAAGAAAACTCTGCCTCATCTCAAGAAGTATCTGCTAATGTGCAAGCATATACTGAAGAGATTAGAAAAATGACTGAAAGTATACATGAGTTTAAAAAAGTCAGCGTGGAATTTAGCAAAGACTTGGAAAAATACGTTGTATAAAAGGGAAGCTTTTATGCAATTGACAATTAACAATTAACGATTAACAATGTAAAATCATTAAAAACAATTAGAAATGTTGAAAGATAAAACCTAGATTTTTCTATTATAACGAAAAATCTAGGTTTTATTTGGCTTTAATTGTTATTTGTTCTTTGATAATTGTTAATTGAAAAACATCCTCGTTATGTATATTGCTGAAATCACTCCTGCCAAATCTGCTATTAATCCAGCTGCTAATGCATGTCGTTGCTTCTTTATAGATACTGACCCAAAATATACTGCTAGCACATAGAATGTAGTCTCACTAGATCCCATCATTACTGCCACTGTTCTAGCTATTAAAGATTCTGGTCCATAGTTTCCAGCTAATTCACTCATTATTCCTTGAGCACCAGATCCTGATAAAGGTCTCATTAATATCATGGGGACTACTTCTCCTGGTATATTAAAGATTTCAATAACAGGTGTTATTAATTTAATTAAAATATCCATAGCTCCTGATTCCCTAAAAACTCCAATGGCTACAAGCATGGCTACGAAAGAAGGTATTATTCTTATTGCCGTAGAAAATCCATCCTTTGCTCCTTCTACAAATGATTCATAAACTTTAACATTTTTACTCATTCCATAGGATATAATGCCAACTATCATAAAAGGAATTGCAAACTTAGATAAAAGTTGCATTATTTCAAGGAACATCTGATATCCCTCCCCTGTCTTCCATTAACCCTTTTTATTTCATATCTAGGAAGTCCCTGTAAAAACTTTGCTGCTATTATAGCCGCAGCAGTAGATATAGTAGTAGCAATTATAGTTGGTCCTATTATTTCTGTGGGATTAGTTGATCCTGCTGCTGATAATATAGCAATGGTTGAGGCAGGTATCAGAGTCACCGATGAGGTATTTATTGCAAGGAAAGTAACCATTGCATTAGTTGCTGTGTCCTTATGCCTATTTAAATTCTGTAACTCTTCCATAGCTTTTAGTCCAAAAGGTGTTGCAGCATTTCCTAACCCTAGTATATTAGCTGAAATATTCATTATCATAGCTCCCATTGCAGGATGTTCAGCTGGCACATCTGGAAATAAAATCACCATAACTGGCTTGAGTATCCTTGATATTCCTCTTATAAGTCCAGAATCCTCTGCTATTTTCATTATTCCTAACCATAACGACATAACACCTATTAACCCAATTGCCAGTTCTACAGCTGATTTAGCGTTCTCTATTGCTGCATTCGTTACAGCATCTAATTCTCCTGTTATAATCCCAACTCCAAATCCTATAATAATTAGAGCTGCCCAAATAATATTGATCATTCTCTCACAACCCTTCTTCAATGCACAATGCACAGTTCATAGCCAAAGGCCACTTACGCAATTCACAATTATTTCGGTCTGGCTTCTAAGTCTTTTTTGGCGACTGCGGTCGCTTTAAATTGTGCATTGTGCATTGTGAATTTATTTCATTACTATCCTATTCTCAATAACCTGTTCATATTCAAAAAATAATAAGAGTCTAGTTTCCTAGACTCTTACTATTTTTATCTTATTCTTTTAATTGTTCATTGCGAATTGTTAATTATAAATCCTTACAGTCCTAACAATACTGTAGCTATACCAAAGTATACCATCAAAGCTAATGCATCTACTATAGTTGTAATTAATGGGCCTGCCATTATAGCTGGATCCATTCTTAACCTTTTAGCTATCAATGGTAAAATACCACCTACAATTTTTGAAGCCATGACCGTTACTACTATAGTTATGGAAACTGTTATAGCTATAAGGATATCCACCCTTTCTAATAATATAAGTCTCATGAAATTGATACCAGCAAGGGCCACTCCAACTACAAAGCTAATCCTTAACTCTTTCCATAGTACTTTCCACCAATCATGAGTAGTTATTTCACCAGTAGCTAATCCTCTTATTATCAAAGTTGAAGACTGACTCCCTGAGTTTCCTCCAGTATCCATAAGCATTGGAATAAATGTACTAAGCACTACTACAGATGCTAATACATTTTCAAACTTTCCCATTATTCTTCCAGTAAATGTAGCTGAAACCATTAGTATAAGAAGCCAAGGTAATCTATGTTTTGCCAAAGTCAATACTCCTGTATCTAAATATGCTTCCTCTGATGGTGCCATAGCAGCCATCCTTTGGAAGTCTTCTGTAGCCTCTTGTTCCATAATATCCATAATATCATCTACTGTAATAATTCCTGTAAGTCTATTTTCATTGTCTACCACTGGTAATGCCAAAAATCCATATTTTCTAAACACATTTGCTACGCTTTCTTGATCATCGTGAGTATTTACACGAATTACCTCATTTTCCATGATATCATCTATAAGCAAGTTTTCATCAGATGTAACTAAAGTTCTTAAGGAAACAAATCCTTCTAAAGTTCTCTTTCTATCAGTTACATAGCAAGTATATACAGTTTCCTTGTTTAGACCAGTTTCTTTTATATGAGCTAGTGCTTCCTTTACTGTAATGCCTTTTCTTAAGTCTACGTACTCTATTGTCATTATACTTCCAGCAGAATCTGCGGGGTACCTTAAAAATTGATTTATTAACTTTCTCTCATCTTCCTTAGTAGACTTTAGGACCTTCTTTACAATATTTGCCGGCATTTCTTCTATTAAGTCAATCATATCATCAAAGAAAAGTTCATCCATAATATACTCTAATTCTTTATCTGTTACAGAATTTATGATGCCTAATTGTTGCTCCATAGAAAAATGGGCAAATACTTCTACTGCCAAATCCTTAGGTAACATTCTAAATATTAATAGCGTCATATGTGCATCTAATGGGTCTAAAAGCTCTGCTACGTCAACCTCATTCATTTCTGATAATTCTCTTTTAATTTCTATATACTTTTTTTGCTCAAATAATTCTAAGAGTCTTCTTTCATCCATGTTCTCCCTCCAATTTAGAGAACCATGTTCTGTGATAAAAATGGTTCTCTATTTATTATTTTTAAAATTCTATTTTTAATACTACTGGGCACAGGACCCGAATCCATTTTCATCACCAACCCTTCCTTTCATCAATTCACAATTTACAATTCACAATTCACAATTATTAGGTCCCGGCTATGGGGTCTTTTTTTGCGACCTGTGGCCGCTTTCCTAATTGTGCATTGTGCATCGTGCATTGTCTTTTTTATTATATCACATTTTCTTCATTTCCTTAAATAAAAAAAGATAGGTCTCCCTATCTTTTTGATTTTAGCATCCGCCACCGGCTCTATCTGGTATTACTGTAAATCCTCTTTTTATCCAATTGTCACTATAGTCTACTGTAAATTTTCCAAAACTTTCTTCCAAACCTTCTTCTACTAAAAATGTAAATCTATCTATCTTAGTTTCAATATCTCCTTCTTTATGCTCATCCAGAGCTAATCCAAATGATGGACCGCCTCAACCATAACCTGCAATATAAATTCTCAAAGGTTTTTCGGTCTTTTTAGTTTCAACAATCTTTGTTAATTCTTCTGTAGCCTTAGGTGTTAAATCTATAATCATTATTATATCCTCCTTCTTTATATTCTTCTTTATATATTATATACCCATATAGGGTATTTGTAAACATTAAATATTATTTTTATCTATAAAACTTTAAGTCATTATAGATTACCCTAATCACTAAATTTTTAATCAAAATAAAAACCGAGACCCATCCTCTACCCTTATAAGTAATTATGCATCACCACTTCAAAGATAGAAATGAATCTCGGTTTTTAATCTTAATCATTAATCATTTGTTCATTATTTTTTTATTTTTCTTACGGTTTTAATTGTCAGTTATATTACATTGCTCTTCCTGGTATTATTGCATCTACTATACCTATTACTAGAGCACCTATTATAGCTCCCCATACAGATATATTAAATCCAGGAACTATAAATTTGGTAACATAAAGAATAATTGCAGCAACTAGAAATCCTGTTATTCCTCTTCCAAATGGTGAGGCATTTACACCAGTAAACCTTTGGACTAAATGATCCAGTACTCCTATTACTACTGCTGCTAACAATAGACTCCATATACTATCTATTGTAAAGCCTGGAGTAAAATATGCTGCTATAGCCACCACTATTGCTGTCACCAAAACTCTTATAAGCATTTCCCCAATATTAAAGTCATTGTCCCTATCTCTGTCCCTGTCCCTATGTTGATCTCTGTTTCTATCGTCATTATCCATAACTTCACCTCCTGATATAATAATCTCCAATAATAGATTTTTTTATACAGCAAATTATTAAATAATTTTTATATTTTGTGAAATCATATAAATATACTAGAAAGGAAATAAAAGATATGCTACTATATTAGTAAGAATTAAAAAGGAGGTTGAGAGTATGGAAGTTACTAAAGATATGCTAATTGGTGAATTAATTAGAAAAAAACCAGAAGCGATAGAAATTCTTATGAGATTTGGTATGGGCTGTGTAGGTTGTCCATCAAGCCAAATGGAAAGCTTAGAAGAAGCTGCTATGGTACACGGCTTAGATTTAGATAAATTAATGGCTGCATTAAATGCATAATTGCCGACTGACAAAAAAGAAGAGCTTACAAATGTAGCTCTTCCTTTTTATAGTTTATTTTGCTAATAAGGTATCTATTTTTTCCTTATCAAAACCTACTACTTCTTCACCGTCTATAACTAATACGGGTACACCCATATGTCCCATAGCCATTAATTCTTTTCTAGCATCTTTATCTGTTTGAACATTTTTTTCAGTATAATCTATACCTTTTTCCTTTAGATAATCTTTAGCAGAAACACAATATGGGCAAGTATTACTTGTATAAACTGTTACATTAGCCATTTTAATTCCTCCTTTAATATACTACTAATTCAATTATACCCTACGGGGGTATAAAAGTCAATAGCTTTTACGATAATATTTTACCCATAGTTATTTAAAATAATCATAGATATGAGAATTAATACTTATTAGCTGTATGTAAATTGACAATAATATTTATAAATAATATAATATTTCGTATGTCAAATTAAATTTTAAGGATGGTACTAATGATAAAAAACTATATGGAATTGTTAGTTGATGAGATTTTCAATGAAATAAAAAACAGTTATAAAATCTGCAATGAGGAAAAATGTATACATGATATTAAATCCATTGCTTTAAATAATCTACCAACCCATTATTTTAAATATGATACAACAGAAGCAGATAAAAAAGCTTTCTTATTAGAACGTCAACGGAGAATATCTGTATTAGCAAAAGTTGCTGAAGCAGCAGACATTGTATGCTCAAAATGTTATAGAAAAGGAAATTGAACCCACAGATTCCCTCCTAAGAGGGCCCCGTGGGCGTTATTTATGTTTCACGTGATTTAATCCTTGTTCAAACAACTCCAACACATGTTCATCATCTAATGAATAGATAACAAGTTTACCTTCCTTTTTAAACTTGACCAATTTCATATCTCTTAAAATCCTCAACTGATGAGATATAGCTGATTGGGTCATTTCAAGTATATTAGCAATATCACATACACATAAAGATGACTTGGATAAGACATAAATGATTTTTAATCTGGTAGGATCTGATAATGCCTTAAACATACTAGATAAAAGGTATATTTCTTCCTCACTATTTAAATTTTTCTTTAGATTTTTAAGAGATATTTCATCTGATAGATGACCTACACATACTAGCTTATCTTTTGTTTCTTTCATCATTTTAGCCTCCCATTATCTTGATTTTAATCCGTTGGCATCATTGGAGTTACAGGATGCACGGGTCTTCCAGTCATTGGATCTATATATATAATCCAATATCCTTCTACATGTAATCCTTGGTACCAAGTATTGAATCCATTAGCTCCCCTGTATGGATGCTCATCTGTAGTAAACTCACCTGGTATCCCATATACGAAGTATTTAACAGTTTCTCCTTCATTATATAGTCCGAATAAATAATGTCCATACTTACTCATCAGTTGATTGCAAGTAGTAGTAGTATTATTATTGTTATAGGGTTCTTTATTATTTCCTCCAATAATGTATGAAAAATATGGAAGAAAAGCTCTATATTCATTTTCTTTATCTAATTCTACTATCCACCAATTATATCCTTTTAGGTTATATTTAAAAGGATCAATATAAGGGAAAAACCTTAAAATACTCAATACATAATTAGTTGTTTGATTTTTTTGGTTTAATTTTCTTATATAGTCTAATGTCTTATAATCTGGTTCCATTGATTCTTCATCTAAATCTTCTAAATCAAACTTAACATCGGAATTCTCTTGAATATAATCTTCATTTTTTACTTCTATGTTTTCTTCTAAAGGTATATCCTCTGATAATTCATGTTGTACGACCTCAACATCTTGTTTCTCTATTATAGGCTCAGTAGCTGGTATATCATATGCTGGATTATATACTGGTACCTCATACGCTTGCTCGTATGCAGGTACATTATATATAGACTCATGTGTAGATCCTATCTTTATAGGTTCTTCAACTGGTTTAATTTCCTGCATTTCTATTTCTTGTACTTCCTCTAGTTTTTCAACTTCTTGGATCTCTGCCTCTTGTAATTCCTCTGGCTTTTCAACTTCTTGGATCTTCACATCTTGTATTTCCTCTGGACTTTCTACTTCTTTAGTTTCTTCTTCTTTTATTCTTTCTTGTACTTCTTCTTGTATGCTTATTTCTTGTACTTCTTCTGGCTCGATTACTTCTTTAGCTAATTCTTCTATTGCTAATCCTTTTATATGTTGTTCTATCTCTGTTGCTGGCTCAGATATAGATTGAATATGAGATTTAAAAGGTACGGATTCTATGTATCTCTCAATTGTGCCATCTTCTTTATCCAAATACCCTCCAAGAAGTACCTCCCCCTCTCGCATTACTAGAATACCAGATATTTTATCTGTTTGAAAGTTCTTAGATTCTAATTCTCTCTGTATAAAGGTATATTCTCCTTTTCCTCTTCCTATATCATCTGTAAATATCTTTCCTAATTCCCAAACTGAATGTGATTTATCCTTAGAGATAAATACAACATTATAGAAATTATCTACTTCTGCATTTTCAATATTTACTGTGACAATTCCTCTAGGACCCTTTATCTCTAGTTTGCAATGCCCCTTTGGGTTTCTTCCAGCCATGGTAGAAAGTTCTTTCTTCAGTATTATAAACTTCCTTGTATATGCTAATGATGACGGCATAATTTTACCCCCTTTTTACACTTTATTTAATTATATGTCTAATGGGGGCAATGTTTTACTAATCTTTATAAAATCTTCTACAGATAAGTTTTCTGCTCTTGTATCAACATTGATATTTAGCTTCTCTAGAGCTTCTTTTATAGTTTCCTTTTCAATATTAAATCCATAGGTAGATAATGAATTTAATATGGTTTTTCTTCTTTTTGAGAAAGCAGCTTTAACTATTTTAAAAAATTTGTCCTTATCCACATCTGGTAGTTCCTTTTTTATTTCAAGCTTTATAACGGCTGAATCTATCTTAGGCTGAGGCATAAAAACGGTCTTTGGTACTTTTACAACTATTTCTGGTTTACTATAAAAATTGACAAATACAGAAAGACTTCCATATTCTTTTCCTCCCGGACCAGCCTCCATCCTTTCGGCTACTTCCTTTTGAACCATGACTATAATTGACTCGAGATTTAAATTATCTTCTATTAGCTTTGCTATTATTGGCGTAGTCACATAATAAGGTAAATTTGCTACTACTTTTACAGGACCACCACTTAGATTTTCTTCTATTAACTTTTCTATATCAATTTTTAATACATCTCCATGTATTACTTCTACATTATCATATTTTCCAAGAGTTTCATCTAATATCGGCAATAAAGTATCATCTATCTCAATGGCTACAACCTTCTTTGCCCTTAGGGCTAATTCCTCAGTTAACGTCCCCATGCCAGGACCTATCTCTATTATATAATCTTCTGATGTAATATCTCCCTCATCTACTATTTTTCGCACAATATTACCATCTATTAGAAAGTTTTGCCCTAGAGATTTTGAAAATTTAAATCCATATCTTTCTAGAATTTCCTTTACATACTTAGGAGAATAAAGCCTTTTATCTTCCATATTTTTCTTCAATCCTTTCCAAAGCTTTCCCAAACTCTTCCCTAGTTACTCCAAAGTTATTTAACCTATTAAGAAATTGTTTAGAATTTGCATATCCAATACCTAATATCTCTCCCAATTTTTCTCTTTTCTCCCTTGACTTTGGTCCACCCGCTAATCCAAGGGCCGTTATCTCTTCCTTTGTAAACTCCTCTTTTCTTTCTATACTACTTGGCCTTGCTTTTAGGATTGCCTCAATAATATCTTCCTTATTTGCATTTTCTACTCCTATATCTCCCTTTTTCAAAGCTTTTCCTTGAGGCAAAAATGCGTGTTTACAATTTTTAATATGTTTGGATAAGTCCCTTCTAATTTGTTCTCCAGCATAATCTGGATCTGTTAAGATAATAACTCCTCTTTTTTCTGCTATGTTTTTAAGAGTCTTAATAAATTCTTTCTTATATCCAAAACCACCTGTTGCGATAACTTCTGCATCTAATGCTGCTTTGACAACAGTAATATCATCTTTTCCCTCTACTACTATTACTTCCTTTATCAATATAACAACCCCTTTAATCAGTTCACAATTAACAATTCACGGTTCACAATTATGAAAGTAGTAAACTATGGTCAAAAAACCCCAAAAACATTCCCCAACAATTGTGCATTGTGAACTGTGAATTGTGCATTTGAATTATTTAAGATTCAACGAATTTTAAATAATTCCTTAGTGTTTCTATTTGTAGCCTTTGCCAACTCTTCAAATGATATTCCTTTGGCTTCTGCTATGGTTCCTGCTACATATTTTACAAATATTGGTTCGTTTCTTTTCCCTCTATAAGGCTCAGGAGTTAAATATGGGCAGTCTGTTTCTACAAGGAGTTTATCTAATGGAACTACTTTAGCTACTTCCCTACTTACCCTAGCGTTTTTAAATGTAACCGGCCCAGCTAGGGATATATAAAATCCCATTTTTATATATTCTGCTGCCATTTCAGCACTGCCAGAATAGCAATGTAATACTCCCCTTAAAGTTCCGTCCTGAGCTTCCTTTAATATATTAAAGGTTTCCTCCGCAGCATCTCTAGTATGAATAACTACTGGCAAGCCTACTTCCTTTGCAAGATTAATTTGTTCCTTAAACCACTTTCTTTGTATATCTCTAGGAGAATTATCATAGTAAAAATCTAATCCTATTTCCCCTATAGCTACTACTTTATCTCTTTTAGCAAAGGCTCTTAATATCTCAATAGTCGAGTTATCCATTTCTTTTGCAGAGTGAGGATGTATACCAACTGCCGCATATATATTATCATACTTTTCAGTTAAAGACACCGAGGCAATACTAGATTGTAAATCTGCCCCTATGTTTATAACCATTTCTATTCCATTGTTTTTTAAGTTTTTAATTAGCATATCTCTATCATTATCAAATCTTCTATCATCGAGATGTGCATGACTATCTATAAGCATAATTATTTCTCCTTATGATATTGTAGCACCTGATTGTAGATCTTCTAAAGTTGATACTAAGCTAAGTTTACCAGTACTATCCTCTGCAGCTAATATCATTCCTTTAGATTCTACACCTCTTAATTTCACAGGTTTTAAGTTTGTGACTACTACTACCTTTTTACCCACTAAATCTTCAGGTGAATAATATTCTTTTATACCTGATACTACTTGACGTTGTTCCTCACCTAATTTTAATTGCAATACATAGAGTTTATCAGCCTTAGGGTGATCTTCACAAGATATAACTTCTGCTACTTTTAATTTTACTTTATCAAAATCATCTATTGTAATTTCTTCTACTTTTTCTTTTACTTCTTCCACTTTATCAGCCTTCTTTCCTTTGTTTCTTGAATCTATGAGCTTTTGGTTTGCATCATTTAGCTTAACTAATTCCTTTTCTATTTCAAGTCTTGGGAATATAATATTTCCTCTTTCCACTGTTGTACCTACTTCTAGTATTCCCCAGACCTTCGCATCATCCCATGATACTTCATTCTTTAATCCAAGTTGCTTTCTTATCTCTACTGAAGTTTTTTCCATAAATGGTTTAATCAGTATAGATACTATTCTTAAACTTTCTGCTAAATTATATAATACTGTATCTAATCTTTCTTTATCTTCTTCCTTTGCTAATATCCATGGGGCAGTTTCATCTACATATTTATTGGTTCTTCTAATCAACTTCCATATTTCTTCTAAAGCATTAGAGAAGTTTAATTTCTCCATATATTCTTCTACTTTAGCAGCTGCATTTATTCCGGTTTCTTTTAGAGAATTATCAAATTCTCCTTCCTTAACTGGAGAAGGAATTATCCCTTCATTATATTTTTCAATCATAGTAACTGTCCTACTAACTAGATTTCCTAAATCATTTGCCAAATCTGAATTTAGTCTTTGTAAGAATTTATCTCTATGGAAAGAGCCGTCTTGACCAAATGAAAATTCTCGAAGAAGAAAGTATTTGAAGGCATCTATGCCATATAATTCAATTATTGGCTCTGGATATATTACATTTCCCTTTGATTTAGACATCTTATCGTCTTCAAATAATATCCAACCATGACCAAATACCTTTTTTGGTAATTCTAACTCCATTGCCATTAAAAGTGCTGGCCAAATTATAGTATGGAATCTCACTATCTCCTTACCTACTAAATGTACATTTGCAGGCCAGAAGTCTTTAAAGTTCTTATTGTCATCACTGCCATACCCTAAAGCTGTAATATAACATGATAACGCATCTATCCATACATACACTACATGAGATGGGTCAAATGGAACCTTAATCCCCCAATCAAAGCTAGTTCTGGATACACATAAATCTTCCAAACCATCTTTTAAGAAATTGTTCACCATCTCATTTTTCCTTGATTCAGGTTGAATGAATTCAGGATTTTCATCGTAAAACGCTAATAGTTTATCCCTATATTCTGAAAGTTTAAAGAAATATGCTTCCTCCTCTGCAAGATGAACCTCTCTACCACAATCTGGACACTTTCCATCTACTAACTGAGATTCTGACCAAAATGCCTCACATGGAGTACAATAATGTCCTTCATACTTTGATTTATATATTTCACCTTTTTCATATAGTTTTGTAAATATTTCTTGAACTGCTTTTTCATGATGAGGGTCTGTAGTTCTTATGAAAGTATCGTAGTCTATCTCCAAAGTCTTCCATAGTGATTTTATATCTGCTACTATTTTATCTACATAAGCTTTTGGTGTAACTCCACTTTCTTTAGCCTTTTCCTGAATCTTTTGACCATGTTCATCTGAACCTGTTACAAAGTATACATCATAACCTTGCATTTTTTTAAACTTCTTTATCGCATCTGCTGCCACTGTAGTATAAGTATGACCTATATGCAGATTATCAGATGGATAATAGATTGGTGTCGTTAAATAATATTTTTTCATCTTTATTACCTCCCGTTTATTCAATGCACAATTCACAGTTCACAATTCACAATTGTTAGGGTCTAGCTGTCGGGTATTTTTTTGCGACCTGCAGTCGCTGTTTTAATTGTGCATTGTGCATTGTGAATTGTGCATTGTTTTTTATTTGTTTACAAATAAAAAACCCTCATCTCTATATAGAGACGAAGGTTATCTTCGCGGTACCACTCTAATTTATCTAAATCTTACGATTTAAATCTCACTAGGTTATAACAAAACCTTGCAGTGTAACGGCTGCTTCCGTTACAGCCTAAAATCTTCGGCTGTAAAGTTCTGGGGCCATCTTCGGAATAATCTTAATCACTGGCTTTCACCCAACCCAGCTCTCTGTAGAATAATCTTAGTCCTACTCTTCCCTTCCACACCTTTAACATGATTTTACTCAACAGTCAAACTTAATATCTAATTAGTCTAATTTCCTTTTAGTATATCTTTTCTTATTTGATAATATATTATACTCTAACTCAAATATTTAGTCAACTAAATAATTGATATTACAGTATTAGTTGAGTAATTTTTATAATCCTTATTTTTTGATTGCATAAAGAGACATTTAGTCTATAGTCTATTTAAGAGGTCCGTTAACATCTATTGTATATGAACCTGTTCCCGAATATTTATATATATAAAGATAATATCTACCTGCTGCTGCATCATAAGAACCTGTTAATCTTCCGCCTGTCGTTGAAGTAGGATACGTTACATAATTTATGATATCTGATGCTTCATAAAGCATCCAGCTAATTCCTAAATCCCTATCTGGTGTTACATTGATATCAACCTGTCCATTGGAGATTACATCAAAATAGTATATATCTACATTGTCATCATCTTGAAACCTGGCTGAAACCGCAAGTTCAGTCATTATAGGTCCATTTGCATTATCAAATATATCATTTGGCTCAGTCTCAGATGTAATACCATCACTAGGATTAGTTTCAGGTTCATTAATTATTACCTGTGCTTCATCTGTATTTCTTTCTCCTTTATCATCTACTACTGTCAGAGTTGCTGTAAATGTACCTGCTGTCGAGTAGGTATAGTTTGGATTTGCTTCTACGCTTGTACTGCCATCTCCAAAATCCCATAGATATGATATTATAGTCCCATCACTATCTTTAGAGCCCATACTACTAAAGCTTATCTCCTCACCTTTCATCGCAATATACGGTCCATTTGCTTCTGCTACTGGAGGATTGTTTACCTGTGCTGTCTCATCACCTGTGAATATTCCATGAAATACTACATCAAATTCTGCTTCATTTGATGAATTTACTTTATAATTTGTAAAATAGCATACTACTGTTTCATACCCACTCCATGGATAAGATGCAAGTGTATTTAAAGATTCATTCGCCATTAAATCCATGTATTTCCAATCTGCTATAGGTCCTTGAGTTTCTGCTTTTGTATATGTCCCACGTAATGTAAAGGTCTTAAAAAATTCTGATTGTGATTGGGTTATTGTTACATTTGTCAGATCCACAGCTGAAGTTATATCTGAGTATATTGACTCTAGATCTTTTCTTGTATGGGTTTCTAAGTAGTCATCAGCTACAAGGGGAACATAGTAAATATTTATATTATCTACTAAATATTGCATTTGATTTTGATATTCTGTGTTTAATCGATTATCATTACTATATTGGCTTATTAAATTATCATATTCCCTTACATTATTTGTCTTTACAGCATTATTCAAACTGTTCAACATATCCCTATTCTTTTCATGCATATAATTATAAACAACAAAACCATAGGTATAAAAAGTAAAACCACTATCATATGATGAATGTAAAGTTTTAGATAAGGAATATCTGTCTTCCACTCTTCCAATATTGGATACCATAGTTTTTCTTGGAACAATCCCATCAGTACGAGTAGAACCAGCAAACCATTCAGCTCCACCTTCTTCAAACCATGTTAATCTTTCATTATCATAAATCTCTGATTCTCCCCACATACCAGGAACCAAATACCTGCCTTGTAAATAGTGAGTAAATTCATGGCGGAATAACTCTTCTAATGTATATATGCTGTCTTGAGGAGTTCTTTCATAGGTGTAAAAGGACCCCCAGCTCTCTATATACATACCACCATTATTAGTATCTAGTCCAAACAAATATCTATTCATACCATACTCATAAGGACTATTATAAATATAGCATATCAACACTTCATCAGTATTATTGGCTTCAAGTGGAGTATCACTTCCTATGGCTCTATAAAATTGTGCTCTAACTTCATGTGAGGCCCAATATAGCCTTTTAACTTTATCAATTGTAACATCATCTCCTGCATATATGATTAATTTATCATCATCAAAAGTATATTTTTTAGGCAGGTATTTATTTATTCCATCTTGTGTGATTTTCTTAATATCTATTCTTCTGCCATAATAATCTAATCCATCATAATTATCTACTATAGATGAAGCAGCTTGAAAATACGGTTCCCCTAAATACGGATAGGAACTCATTGCCTGTGTGAGGACTCTATTTCCTTCACTTGGATTACTATGAACCTTACCTAATGTTCCCATCCAGTATAGCCCATTATTTATAAGCCATCCATTATCTGAATTAAAGTTTCCTAATAGTGCTATATTAGATACTTGTATTATAAAATCATCAATTTTGCCATACCAAATAGTTTTTGATGGTATAACTCCATTATAAAGTTCTTCATTAATGTCATATTCTATACCACCACCTAAATTATAAATAGCTGTTCCTTTTGCATTATCATTTATATAGGTATTTATATTTGATTGAAATTGTTGAAATATAGGAATAGTACGGTTGATTATATCTACATTGGTTGAGCCGTTCCACATAAGAAGACCTATGGAAGATACTAAATCATCCTGCTGTGCTGTACCTAATTTGAAGTTAGCATTATTCATAACTGAAACTATTGAAGGTAAACATTTATCATGATAATTTCTACTATTAAGCTCACTTAATTGGCTATTATAAAATCCTAAATAAAAACCTGCTCTAACTACTTCACAAAGTGTAGGTATACCTTTGTTATCTGTACTTGTATATTGTCTTCCACGAAGGTTTATTGCATCAATAAGTGCTTCCATACGACTTTGATTAGAATAAAATTCATATGCATCTTGGCTATATTGAAATAAGTCTGTAATATCACTGTATTTAAGAGTAACTAGCAAATTCACTAAATCAGTATAATTTAATGTCTTTAGATAAGACATTGAGTAGGTGCTTTCCCTTGTGACAAATGATCTTACATCATGGGAACTTTGGTCAATAGATTCCGACTCTGGTGGTTCAGGTGATTTGATTGCCAATAAATCATCTGTAATTTCTTTTGAAAATATACTACTCTCTATTTTTTCTCTATTCTCTATTTTTCCTATAGGTAGTTGATTTGATACTGATGAACCATTAGGATTATCATTTATTGCTAGAACTAAGTCACTGAAAACATTGCTTAACAATAAAGCAATAATACAGAACAAGCATATAACTTTATATAATTTATGCCTGCCTTTTTTTTGGCCTTTACCAGTTGTTTTTTCCATAATAGAATCCTCTCCTTTAAAATAATTTTATTTTATAAATAACCCTTAATGAAAATTCAATAGTCACCTCCTTGAATAATATAGTTAAAATTCAATTGCTATATTTTCTTTCTCACTGATTTCATGAGATAATGTTCATGATTTTTCTATAGTTTCTTTACCTAATAGATTTATAGATAATCTCAATACCATTTAACTTTCATAAATAATCATTATAATTGAAAATATAAAGCTATTACTCTTCTCATTTTTTGAATATTCGGAATATTTTCTTCGTACTTTCAAAACAACTTCTAAATAATCACTCTGTTTTTTATAATCTTGAAAATAATAAGGATATGTCAATTAATTCAATAATAGGTGATATTAAATAATAGAGATTACAATAGTTATATTACAGTGTTATTAGAGATCATGTTTTAACAATCTTTAATTTACATTTTTTAAACTATACGCTAAGGAACTGAGTCTGAAAGATATAATTTGAAATGAAAAAATCTTAATTTAAAAACTTATATTGTAACAAATACTTTAACATACGTGAGATTCTTATATTTGACTTCTGTTATAATTTCTTATGGTCAAAAGTAATATTCATATCTAATAATTTACAATGCAATCTTTATGCCATTTTATTGCTTTAATATACTCTAGTGATATTGATGTATTTATTCAATAAAATTGAAAATAATTAAGAAAAAGTATTAAATTTAATACTTTTTCTTAATTATTTTTAAAGATCAATATGAAATTTCAGACCAAATTCAGAATCATAGTAGAATTAGTCTTATCTTATATCTACTCTCTATTACTCTTCATATATATTACTGTGCTTTTACTCTATTCATATAGTTTTCAAAATTATATTTAAGTTCTTCTATACTATCTCCACCAAACTTTATCATCATCTCATTAGCTAATACATATGCTAACATATTCTCTGCAACAATACTAGCTGAAGGTACAGAACAAACATCCGTCCTTTCAACCTGAGCATGAATATGCTCTTTTGTTTCCATATCTACAGTATTCAAAGGCTTCTTCAGGGTGGGAATAGGTTTCATAATTGCTCTGAATACTATATCTTCTCCATTAGAAACTCCCCCTTCAATTCCCCCTGCATTATTGGTTTTCCTATAGTATCCATTTATATCATAGTATATCTGATCATGTACTTTTGAGCCAACCTTATTAGATGTATTAAATCCTAACCCAAATTCAATTCCTTTTATTCCGGGAATACTCATTATACTATAGGCAATCTTTCCATCTAACCTTCTATCCCAGCTGATATAACTTCCTAATCCTACAGGAATATTCATCCCTATTACTTCTATAATTCCTCCCAAAGTATCTCCTTCTTTTTTTATATTATCTATTTTTTCTATCATAAGCTTTTCAGCTTCTTTATCTAAGACTCTCACAATAGATTCATCTGCTTTTAACAATTCCTCTTTACTAATATTATTATAATTGTCCTTTGAAGTTTCAATATCTCCAATTTTAACTACATGACTATATATGCATATATTGAATTCCTTTAATAACAACTTACATATACTGCCCAATGCAACTCTCATAGCTGTTTCTCTAGCACTAGCTCTTTCTAAAGTATTTCTACCGCCTTTTTGATTGTACTTTAAGGCACCTGCTAAGTCTCCATGACCTGGTCTAGGTCTTATTATTTCTCTTAATTCTACATCAGTTCCTCTATTTTTAATTATAATGGATATTGGATTTCCCGTGGTATAAGAATTATTGATTCCAGATAAAACTTTTATTTCATCTTCTTCTATAGTCATCCTTTCACTTCTGCCATATCCTTTTTGCCTTCTTTCAAGCTCATGGTTCATATATTCTATATCAAAATATAAATTTGCTGGAAGCCCATCTATTATTCCCTGCAAACTATCTCCATGAGATTCTCCTGATGTTAAAAATCTAATCATTTAAATATCCTCCTACTATATAGGTTAATGGTCTAAACACAGAAATAATCTTTGCTATAACAGTTTATTTTCCAGTTTTGCAATAGCCCTTAAATCCTTCATAAGTTTTTGAAATCTATCTGGAGTTATAGATTGCTCTCCATCACATTTTGCATTTATAGGGTCATTATGAACTTCAATGATGAGTCCATCTGCCCCTGCTGCTATGGCAGCCTTTGAAAGCGGCTCTACCAACCACCACAAACCAGAAGCATGACTAGGGTCTACTATTACTGGAAGATGACTTAATTTCTTAATTATAGGAACTGCACTTAAATCCAAAGTATTCCTTGTATACCTTTCAAAAGTCCTAATCCCTCTTTCACATAAAACTACATTTTCATTTCCTTCTAGCATAATATATTCAGCAGCCATCAAAAACTCTTCTATGGTAGCTGACATTCCTCTTTTTAAAAGTACGGGTTTCTTTGTCTTACCTAGTTCTTTTAAAAGAGGATAGTTTTGCATATTTCTTGCTCCAATCTGAATAACATCCACATCCTCCATAAATTTATCTAGATAATCTAATGACATAAGCTCTGTTACAATAGGAAGTCCTGTTTTCTCTCTGGCCATCTTTAGCATCTCTAGTCCAGTTTCACCTAACCCCTGAAAGCTATAAGGAGAAGTCCTTGGCTTAAAAATACCCCCTCTTAAGAAAGCAGCCCCTGATGTTTTTACTTTTTCAGCTATGCTTAATATTTGTTCCTCACTTTCTACTGAACAGGGTCCAGCTATTATTGCTACTTCCTTACCGCCTATGGTGTCTTTGCCAACATTTATAATGGAGTTCATTGGATGCAAAAGTCTATTTACCTTGTTGATACCTATTTCCATTAACCTCCCCCCTATTCATCCATTGCTTTTTTTAAACTTTTTACAAACTCAAAAACTCTTCCCTCAATATTGCCCAATTCTATTCCATTCTCTATTTCTTTAACAATTGCACTTCCAACTATTAATCCATCAGCTAAATCCTTTAATTTCTTTATGCTCTTTACATCAGATATACCAAAACCAACGACTGTAGGAATGTTTGAATGTTTTTTTATTTCTTCCAAGAGATCTACCAGTCCTTCATCAAAGGATTCTCTCATTCCTGTAATGCCCTTTGAAGAAATGCAATAAATAAATCCTTTTCCTTCTTTAACTATTGCTTCTATACGACTATGAGAAGTTGGAGCAACCAGGACTATTAAATCAATAGAATAATCCCTCATAATTTCGTTTAATATTTCTCTCTCCTCCAAAGGAATGTCTGGGATAATCAAACCATCTATCCCACATTTTTTACATCCATTTAAAAATCTTCTTACTCCATAAGAAAAAATCGTATTATAATACACCAAGAAAATCAGAGGAATTTCCGTTTTACATCTTAGTGCTGAAACCATTGAAAAAATAGTTTCCACATTAGTACCTTGACTTAAAGCCCTTGATGAAGCTCTCTGTATAACAGGCCCGTCTGCTAAAGGATCTGAATATGGAATCCCTAATTCAATAATGTCGGCTCCTGCTTTTTCCATTGCCAAAACTAATTCTATGGTTTTATCCAATGCAGGATCTCCTGATGTAATATAAGTAATCAAGGCTTTTCTTTTTTCCTCTTTAATTTCATCAAATTTTTTCTTTATCCTACTGTCCATCTTTCAATTCCCCCAATACATTAAGCAATGTATCCATGTCCTTGTCTCCTCTTCCTGACAAATTCACTACAATAATATCTTCTTTATCTATTTGTCTAGCTAACTTCATTAAATATGCTATAGTATGAGCACTTTCCAAAGCAGGTATAATTCCTTCTGTCTTAGTTAAATATCGAAAAGCTTCTATTGCCTCATTATCATTGATGGTTACATATTTAATTCTTCTTATAGAGTGAAAATATGCATGTTCTGGACCAATCCCTGGATAATCAAGGCCTGCTGATATTGAATGTACTGGTTTAATCTGTCCATTTTCATCCTGCAACAAATAAGTCATCATTCCATGTATGATTCCTAATCTACCTTTGGAAATACTAGCTGCATGATATTCTGTATCTATTCCCTTTCCTCCTGCTTCAACACCATACATCTCTACTTTTTCTTCAATAAAAGGATAGAATAAACCCATTGCATTACTTCCTCCACCTACACAAGCTACTAAATAATCTGGTAATCTACCTTCCTTTTCCATAATTTGTTCCTTCACTTCATCTCCTATAATCCTTTGAAAATCTCTCACCATTGTAGGATAAGGATGGGGCCCTACTACTGATCCAATTACATAAAAAGTATCTTCTGGATTAGTAACCCAATGTCTAATAGCCTCATTAGTAGCATCCTTCAAGGTTCTTGTACCAGAAGCTACAGAGTTTATTTTAGCCCCTAACATCTTCATCTTCAAAACATTTAACCCTTGCCTTTTTATATCTTCCTCCCCCATAAAAACTTCACAGGGAATATCAAACATTGCACAAATAGTAGCCGTAGCCACTCCATGCTGTCCTGCACCTGTTTCTGCTATTATTTTCTTTTTTCCCATTCTTCTAGCAAGTAGTACTTGACCAATTACATTATTTATCTTGTGAGCTCCAGTATGGTTTAAGTCCTCTCTCTTTAGATAAATCTTACCTCCACCTAATTTTTTTGTTAGATTCTCCGCATAATATAATGGAGTAGGTCTTCCAGAATACTCTTGACAATAATACATATATTCCTTTTTAAAATTCTCATCATCTTTTATACTAATAAATGATTTTTCCAGCTCGATCAATGGATTCATTAAAGTTTCAGGTACGAACTGCCCACCAAATTGTCCAAACCTCTTATTCATATAAATCATCCCCTTACTCTCTCTATAAAATCTTTTATCTTTCCATAATCCTTATATCCTTCTGTCTCCACTCCAGAGCTTACATCTACTACTGCTGGTCTAACTATCCCTATAGCATTTCTGATATTTTCCGAACATAATCCACCTGCTAAAACTATGGATTTAGTTTTACCAATCCCTATAGCTAATTCCCAATTAAACCTTTTTCCTGTCCCCCCAGCTTCCCCTTCTATCCAAGTATCTAAAAGATACTTATCAACCCTATATTTTTCTAATAATTCTAGGCTATTTTCATCTCTTATAAGAAAGGATTTCCATACTTCATTCTCAAAACAACTACAATAACTAGAACTTTCATCTCCATGGAATTGAAGTACATCAAGGTGACAAAGTTTTTCTATTTCTTTTACTTCTTCTAGAGAATGATTTAGAAATACACCAACTTTTTTTATATCTTTATTTAATCTATCTACTAATCTCCTTGCCATATAAGGGTCAATTTGTCTCTTACTTTTTGCAAATACAAATCCTATATATTCTGGTCTTAGTTTATTTACATAATTTATATCTTCATATCTTCTCAATCCACAGATCTTTATCTCTACCAAATTATTCACCTCTTAGTTCTTTTATCTTATCCTTAATAGATTTAGATTTCATAAAGCTCTCCCCAATTAGAACACCATCTACACCTATGGATTCTAGATACTCCATATCTCTTTTATTAGAAATACCACTTTCACTAACAATTACTTTATCCTTTGGTATATAGCCTATTAATTTTTCTGTAGTTTCAAGCTTTACTTCAAAGGTCTCTAAGTTTCTATTGTTAATCCCGATTATATTTGCACCTGCATCTAATACCTTTTCTAGCTCTTTTAAATTATGGATTTCGACTAGGCATTGAAGATTAATATCCCTGGCTATTTTTTGAAATTCATCTAATTGCTTTTTAGTTAGGAGGGATGCAATAAGCAAAATGGCATCTGCTCCTAATAATCTGGACTGATATATCTGATATGAATCGATTATAAAATCTTTTCTAAGTATAGGTACTTTTGTTTCTTGTTTTATCATCGATAAATATTCACCTTTTCCTAAAAAGAAGCTTTCTTCAGTCAATACAGAAATTGCATCTATCTGATTTTTGTCATAGATTCTACCCACGAGTATAGGGTCAAAATCTTCTCTTATAATTCCCTTTGAAGGGGAAGCCTTCTTTACTTCCCCTATTATATTTAATTTTCCTATGTTCTCTATGGCTTTCTTGAAGTCTCTGATATCCATGTTTCTAATTTGCCTTTTCAGCTTTTCAAGAGGCACAATCTCCTTATCTATCTCTAATCTTTTTCTCTTTAAAGAGATAATTTCTTCTAATATCATTTCCTCAACTCCTGACTAAGTTTAATCAGTTGATTTAATTTCTCCAATGCAAGTCCTTTATCTATCATCTCCTTAGATTTGTCTATTCCTTCTCCCAGAGAATTCACTACATTTCCTACATACATAGCTGCACCTGCATTTAATAAAACCATGTCACGTTTAGGTCCCTTCTCACCCTTTAATATATTTAACAAAATCTTTGCGTTTTCTTCTGGGTCTCCTCCTTTAACTTCTTCAATTTTAGCGAAGGAGATACCATAATCGTTAGGATCTAAATAATACTCGTGAATTTTATTATCTTTCAGTTCAGATACCTTAGTCTTTGTAGTAATAGTAATCTCATCTAATCCATCCATGCCATAGACTATCATAGCCCTTTTCAAACCTAATTTCCTTAGAACGTTTGCCAAAATAGATGTAAGATTTTCATTAAACACACCGAGGACTTGCCCTTTAGGATTTGCAGGATTAGTTAAAGGCCCTAAAACATTGAATATAGTTCTTATCCCTAATTCCCTACGAGGATTTATAGCGTATTTCATAGTCTGATGAAAATTTGGAGCAAATATAAATCCTATTTGCAGTTCATCTATGCACTTTTTAACAGCTATGGGACAAAGATCTATATTGACTCCTAACCTTTCCAATACATCTGCACTTCCACATTTGCTGGAAACAGATCTATTTCCATGTTTTACAATGGTCACTGATGCAGCAGCTGCTATAAAGGCCGATGCTGTTGAAATATTAAATGTATTTCTTTTATCACCGCCAGTTCCACAGGTATCTACTGTGTAGCTACTATTTGTTTGAATTTTTGCAGCCTTTTCTCTCATAACCTTAGCAGCACCAATGATTTCTTCTATGGTCTCACCCTTCATACGGAGACCAGCAAGGATTCCTCCTATCTGGGAGGGAGTAGCTTTTCCCTCCATAATGGTATTCATCACATCAAACATCTCATCTTCTGTCAGATCCTCATAATTTATAACCTTATCTATTGCTAATTGCATGATTTACACCTCATTTCTAACACACTCCATAAGAGCCTTTGCTTTCCTTAAGGTTTCTTCATATTCACTTTCGGGATTTGAATCTGCAACAATTCCAGCACCTGCTTGTATATATGCCATATTATCCTTGAATACTACGGTCCTTATGGCGATACAAGTATCCATATTCCCATCAAATCCCAGATATCCTATAGCCCCTGCATATATTCCTCTTTTCTCATTTTCCAGTTTCTCTATAATTTCTAATGCTCTTAATTTTGCTGCTCCAGACACAGTTCCTGCTGGTGCACAAATCCTTATAACATCATAATGATTTAAACCCTTTTTCATTTTTCCTATTACATGGGATACTATATGCATTACATGAGAATATTTTTGTACCTCCATGAACTGCTTCACTTCAACGCTTCCATTCTCTGATATTTTTTCTAAATCTTCTTTAGATAAATCTACTAGCATCAAATGCTCACTTCGTTCCTTTTCATCTCTTAATAAACTATTTATATAAAATTTATCTTCCTCTAAATTTTTACCCCTCGGTCTTGTCCCCGCAATAGGACAGGTTTCTACCCTATCTTGATTTATTTTCACCAACATTTCAGGTGAAGACCCAACTATATGATAAAATCCAAAATCTATATAATACATATATGGAGAAGGATTTAATTTTCTTAGTTTTCTATAAATCCTAAAAGGATCAATTTTTGTATGAAAATCAAATCTTTGAGATAAAACCACTTGTGATACTTCTCCATTTCTTATATAATCCTTAGTTTCTAAAACCTTTTTCATAAAACTTTCCTTTGTTTCATTGCTGGTATAATTAACTTCTTCCATATATGACTTTGTTTCTTTCTCTATATAAAGTTTATTTTCCAGTATTTCTTCTTTTATTTTTTCTAGCTTCAATACTCCTTCTTCATATATTTTTTTTAAGGAGTCATCTGCTTCTAGATTTACAACTATCCTTATCCTTTGTGTTATATGATCATAGATAATAATATCTTTAGGTAATAAAAGATGTAAATCTGGAGTTTTTATGCTATCTTTATTTGTATTCTCTACTCCATAGGTATTCTTTATTAAATCATAACCTATAAAACCTACAGCTCCAGCTGTAAAGTCTTCTAGACTTTCTAATGAAGCCATCTTATATTCATCCATAATTTCTTGCACAATTTTAAGGGCGTCTCCCTCTTTATTTATTGTCTCATTCCCTTTAATTATTGTAATTTCATTGCCATAAGCCATAATCTCCATAAAAGGATTTCTTCCCATATAAGAATATCTGCCCCACTTAATTCCTCCTTCAACACTTTCTAATAGAAAGGTCTTTTTACATTTGCATAACTTACTAAATAAAGAAATAGGTGTTTCCATATCACCATCTATTTCCAATGAAATGGAAATTATTTTTCTTTCTTTACTTAGTCTTTTAAATTCTTCATAATCTGGATACATAGTATATCCCCCCTTTTTTTAGTACAAAAAAAGCACTTCGTCCCTAATATAAGGACGAAATGCTCAGCACTCCGTGTTGCCACCTTTTTTAGATAATCATATACCCTATATGATAAAACAAAAAAACATTTCAATCCTAATATCTAGGACGAAATGTTAAATTTCGTTATGCCACCTAATATAGATAGTTGACTATCTCACTCTAAAGGTACGGAAATAATAATATTTCGATACCCCGTCTTTATAACGTAAGACACTCGGCTAATGATACTCTCCTAAGATTTCACACCGCTTCTCATGGAACCATTCAGCAGACCATCCGTATCAGGTTTCCACCATCCCCGACTCTCTACACCTTCAAGTATTGCTTACTTTTTCCAATCAATGAATTTTTTAACTTTTCCAAAATTATAGTATTTAAAAATAATTTTGTCAACTATTATTTTTTTATATGTTATTATCTTTTAATTTTATAAAATCACATTTTCAAAAAATATATATTTGCACTTTAACTAAACAATTGAAAACTCCATCTTCCTCTGACCATGGCCTCTTGAAAAAACAAAAAAACTCCTATCATCAAAAAAATATCTCCAACGCTTATTATCCTGGCTGAAGGATAGGGTTTCGGTATTACAATAACATCTGCTAGATAAACAAGCTTAGTATCTTCCGTGACTAAAGAATGTTTTATATCAAAGGATTTCTCTGGCATATTTTCTGTATAATGCTCATATCCTGTAAATCCCTTAAAGGATACTGGCATTTTACCACCGTTAGAAAATATGACTATAAAGTTTAACATAATTCCTATAAGAATAAATTTCATGAATTTCTTCTTAATATTGAGAATAACTCCTGCTATCATGATTAAGTATGTAAACAAAAGAACATAAACAAAATATTTATCAAAAAACTCTGGTCCTAATATAAGATTTCTGCCCTTCAACCAAGATATACATCCCTGAATAAGTCCTGCTATAAGAAACAAATACCAGCCCTTTATACGTATATTTCCTATATTTCTTATTCTTCCTTTTCTGAATATGGCTACAATAAATCCAAGAACCATAGCTTCAATAAACAATGATATCACTCCCTTTCTCTTAAGATATCTGCAAACTTTTCTGCAAGATCTGGATGAAATTGTGTTCCAGCATTATTTATAATCTCCTGTAAAGCCTCTTCCTTAGTCAGAGCATCTCGATATGGTCTGTCTGAAGTCATTGCATCGTAAGAATCTGCTATGGATAATATATAGGCTTCCATAGGTATGTCATCTCCAGATAATCCATCAGGATATCCTTTACCATCATATCTTTCATGATGATATCTTACAATTCCAGAAATTTTCTTTAAAAAATCAACCTTGCTAATTATTTCTGCACCAACACTCGGATGCCTTCGAATATCTTCATATTCCTTTTGAGTCAATGCTGTAGCCTTATTTAATATATTATCATTGATACCTATTTTACCAATATCATGTAAAATAGCCGCATTTTTAATATTTTGAATCTTCTCGTATGACAATCCATATGCCTCTGCTAATTTAACAGCATAACTTTCCACCCTAGAGGCATGTCCAGATGTATAAGGGTCTTTTGCCTCCATAGCAGAGTTAAAAGCTTGTATAGTAGATAGATATAGATTTCTTGTCTCTATATATAATTTAAAGGAATATCTTGCTAGTAATAATGGTCCGAAAAATAATAAAACAGCCCAATAGCCATATCCTATAAAAGCCAAGGCTATAATTATACCTATAATACCTACAGCTAATGAACTTGCAAAGGTTCCTTTAATGTTAGAATACCAAACTTTTATAAATTGTTGTTTATTTAATAATGACATTAAACCAGATATTATTATAGTATTAAAAATTGTCCCTAAAATTACTATTAAAATTGTTTGCGATAGAAAAAATTCTCCTATCTTACCTCCAGTGCCTATATATATAATTCCCATGACAGATGTTACAATAATGCTCTGGGATACATTAAATACTGTAACATAATAAGGAGTATTGAATAAATGAGTACATCCATATTCCGGCACATTAGGGCATCTGAATAATAGTCCTAAAAAAGATGATGCAGTACCTAATAATGGTCCGCCTACTACGATAGATGCTAGATTTATAGCAGATCCTACAGAAACTCCTATTGAATTATTTGTTAGGGGTATTAGTAAAGACTCAACTATAATTGTAAGAATTGTCCAAAACAATAGCATTTTTATATCTGTAATTGTAAAACTTCGAATTAAGAAACCATAAGCTATGATCGATATCAAGAAAAGTATTCCTATGTATATATATGTTGTTTTATTTGGTTTCAAATCACTCATCTCCTAATATATCTCATTCCGGCTAATAAATTAAAATATTATCTAATCCAAGTATAATTTGCTCCAGCTGATAAAACTAAAGCTAAAATGCTAAGTAAAACCATTAATATTCTTTTCATCGAATATAGCCTCCTTTTTAGGATACTATGTTGATTCGCTATTACAACACGCCATATTCGCTTCGCTATTTTTGTTAATGAGAAATTTATTAGCCGGCATTGATACCTACCTTGATGTAAAACGATTTAGAGCATCTAAGGTAGCTTTTACAACTGCCTCCTTATAATCACTTTTTATTAAACAAGAACCGCAAAATTTTTGCTCCAAACCTTCGCTGATACAAGTAATAACAACTATCACTACTTCATCCGTGGAGATGTTGACAGTTTTTATATCTTCTAATATAAAGGTTTCCTCATAACCATAAGCATCTTCCACAGTCTTTAATGTAACATCTACTAACATTCTATCAATATTTGTACTAGTATTTATTCCTATCCTTGAATTCTCAAAAATATCCTTATGGTTGTCCAAGGATACTTTTACCATAGCCTTTTGCCCATTATTATCATGGGATATTGACATTATCTTAAGCCTGTTTTCAATTTTCTTAAGACTATCATCTTGTATTTCTGCTATACTTATTTTCTTATGATCTACTTGAATATTATATGTAGCTATTAGAATAGATTGGATATCCCTAACTAACTGTTTGGCAGATCTATTCCTATTTGAAACTATATGAATTTCTTCAAAATTATTATCCTCTGAAATAATTTTACAAGAAACTACGGAATCTAATTTCTCAATCGTTTGTTCTATTATTTCTATATTCAATATTATCCCCCCGGATGCATATTTTTTTGAAATTCATCATAATATTGGTAAATTCCCTAAATTATAATTTGATTCTACCATTAATATATCTTAGTTACAACATAAAACTACAATAATAAGTATAAATAAACCCCACTCTTATATAAACTTTATTAATATAATTGACCTTTTTATCCACTATAAAATAACAATTCTCATTTTTTATGAATAATTTTCCAGTTTTTGTATATGATATTCATATATAAAGAAACATTGTACAACCACCAGAATATTATGTGTATTATATCAAAAATTTGACAAACAATAAGTTTTTGATTACAATACAAGAATAGTTAAATTATAGGAGGTATATTATGGAAAATCATACAGTCAATAAGACTTGGAAGTTTATAGTCTTGGCTGCCCTCGCTATAGCAGTAACTGTATCTTTAGGGTTTTATATGTACCAGGGTAGTATTAATAATATTACCTTACAACTAGAAAATGAAGTTATAGAAATAGCTTCAACTGCTAGAACTTTGGAAGAATTACTTGAGAAAGAATCCATTCCATTCAATAAAGATGCTTATATTAATATGGACTTAGACACAGAACTTAAAGACAATATGAATATCATTATAAAAAATCCTAAGTCATATACTATTTCATTTGCTGGAGGAGAATACGAAGTAAAATCTTTTTACAGAACAGTAAGTGAAGTATTAGATGAACAAGGAATTGTATTAGGGGATAAGGACTTTACTTCTCCCAAGTTAGACGCTACAGTTTCAGATGGAGGAAATATCGAACTATTTAAAGTCGAGGAGGTGGTTGAAACCGTTGAGGATATTATTCCTTTTAATAAGATGGTAAATAAAAATAACAAAATGGATATTGGAACATCCAAAGTTGTTCAAAATGGTAAGGATGGGCTTAAAAAGTCTCATTTTAAAAAGGAATTTATCAATGGTAAACTACATTCAATAGAGTTGGTAAAGGAAGAGATAGTTACCGAACCTATTTCTGAAGTTGTAGAAAAAGGGACTAAGGATTTAATTGTTACATCTAGAGGTAATACTAGCTATAGAAAAGCTATAACTATGACAGCCACTGCCTATGACGCATCATTTGAAAGTACTGGTAAAAATCCAGGAGATAAATATTATGGTCTCACAGCCTTAGGTACAAAGGCTAGACCTGGCGTAGTTGCTGTTGACCCTAGGGTAATCCCATTAGGCACGAAACTCTATGTTCAGAGCCTTGATGGATCTAAAGATTATGGTTTCGCTATAGCAGAGGACACAGGAGGAGCAATCAAAGGAAATAAAATCGATTTGTTCTTTGAAACTTCTAGTGAAGTTAATAGATTTGGAAGAAGAAAAGTTAAAGTATATGTATTAAAATAAAAAAAGTTTCTTATAAAAGATTAGATTCCAGAAAGGAATCTAATCTTTTTAATCTTCTATCCATTTAGATTTCAGAACTTGCTCTACGAAGATCCTTGCCAGCTGAGGATCAAATTGTGTTCCAGCATTTCTTATAAACTCTTTTATTATTTCCTCATTTGATAAAGCTTTTCTATAAGATCTATCACTTGCCATTGCATCATATGAGTCAGCTATAGCTATAATTCTTGATACTAAGGGAATTTCTTCTCCTTTCAATCCTCTAGGATAGCCTCTACCATCATATCTTTCATGATGAGCCAATGTATACTCAGCTATTTGAGACATCTCATTTACTGTACTAAGTATTCTATATCCAATCTCAGGGTGTTTCTTCATATCTTCCCATTCTTCATCAGAAAGATATCCTGGCTTGTCTAGAATAGCTTCATTAATTGCAATCTTCCCTATATCATGAAGCAATCCAACATTTTCAAGTTCTTTTAATTTTTCTTCCTTCATACCTAGAATACTACCTAATTGTTGAGAAATCATTGCTACTCTTTTGGAATGTTCTTCTTCTCTTTTGTTTTTTTCGTATAATGCTGTCATTATAGTATCTATGGTCTTACTTCTCATACTAGGACCTTCAAATAATTTGTGAGTATACATATTATCTTCAGCCTTTTTTAATATCTCTGACATGTCAGTATCTACAGTGCATTTAGTTCCCAAGCCAAAAGATACAGATAATTCCATATTTGATAATTTGTCATTTGAGAACTTTTCATCTGCACTTAATGCCTTTAATCTTCCTATAATAGCTTCTGCTTCTCTTTCATTGGTCTGAGGTAGAATAATAACGAACTCATCCCCACTTATTCTTGCGATTATATCATCTTCTCTACAGCCTTTTTTCATTATATTTGCAATATCTTTCAATAATTCGTCTCCTGCCTTATGTCCAAAGGAGTCATTTATAAGCTTTAATCCATTTACATCTGCCATTACAATTGTAATAGGTAAATTTCTAGGAACGTCTAACCTCCTAAGTTCTTCTTCAAAAAATCTTCTATTATATAATCCTGTTAATTGATCTTTATAAGATAATCTTATTAATTTATCTTCCATTTTCTTCTTATCTGTTATATTTCTAGTTACTGATACTACTTCATCCTCATTAAGTTTTACTATTCTAATTTCATAATTTTCCATGCCTTTTGGAACCTCCAGACTATATTCAAAAGTTTCCATGACATCATTTTCTAATACATTTTTTATTTTTTTCATAGAAATCTCTGTTATTTCAGTTGAAAATAGGTCTTTAATCTTTTTCCCTATAAAATCTTCTTTTTCTATATATAGTTCCTGACTATCTGCTACTTCAACTTCAACAAATATTCCTTCTCTATTGATTACAAATAATATATCTGGTAAGACTTCTATAATCGCTTTATTTTTTTCCAATGCTTGCTTTAAATCTTTTTCAGATTTAACAAGCTTTTCATACTGATCTCTTATCTCTTCCTCCATAGCTGCTAGCTGCCCATAGGAAGCTTCTAACTCTTCATTTTGAGCTACTATTTCTTCAGTATCCTGCTCATGCTGCTGTAAGAATTCGTGGGTCTTATTTAATATAAAATTAATTGATTTTCTTAGATCAATAAATGGATCATTTTTCTCCATTGGTATTCTATATCCAATATTCCCTTCAATATTGATATTTATAATATCCTTATCTAATTTATATACAGGCATTAAAAAATTTACCTTTTGCAAATAAGTAAAAGAGATAAAAATAATCATAGATATGATTAGAGCAATCAAAAGCATTCTCCAGATATCATTATTATTGCCTCTAAATTCTTCCAAGGACATAAAATTTCCGATAATCCAGTCCGTCTTTTCTACAGGTTGATATGATAAATATCCTACAACATCGTCTAATTCTACTTCCATTTTTCCAGTCTTAGTTTCTTTAAGTTTTTCATGAATTCCGTGGCTTATTGAATTAATATTTATTAATTCAGAATCAAATTCGTATTTATATTTAGGATGGGCTAGTATATTTCCTGCATTATCAATTAGAAAAGAATAGCCTAGATCTTTGATTTTCGTATCTTCCACTATCTTTATAATCTCTTCCATACTGATATCAGAGGCTACAACGCCTAATAATTCTCCATTTTTATTATATATAGGTCTTGATATGGTGGTTATGAGTTTATTCTCAAGTGCATCTATATACACATCAGAAATCACAAGTTTATTTTCTTCAATTGCTTTTATGTACCATGGTCTTATTTTTATGTCGTAGTCTTTTGGCGGTTTCCAATTATCACTATTTATTAATTTATTATTTATATCACCGAGGTAAATAGATCTTATGGTGGTATTATTTTCTACAAGTCTTTTAAAATATTCTACTACTTCCTTATCTGACCATTCTCCTGTAGCTATAAACTCCGAAGCTGCAACGGTATATTGGCTATGATATTTTAAATTACTATTTATTTGATAACCTAGATGTTCTATAGATTTTTCCATATTTAGCTCTTTATCCTTAGTTATAACATTATTCAGATATCCATATTGAATTACCAATCCTATAGCAACAATGAAGGTCAGCAATATACCAAACAAATAAAATTTCCTTTGTATAATTTTCATATCCCCCACCTCGACAGTTTATTATAGACATATGTTTATTTTGACATAATATATCTATACCCATAATTTCCCATTACTCTTCTTAATAGACAGTTTTTTCTAAATATTAAAAAATATTGTTTGTAAGACAAACAATATTTTTATAACGAAGAGGAAAATCCTACTTCAATATTCTTATATAAGGAAATTGATCTTTATGAGTTTTAAGCAGATTTGCGAAATCTTTGATTTCGTCCGAGTTGCTTATGCAGTGGCAAAAAAGCTTCATTAATGTCTTTATACTTTAATAGAAGCTTTTTTTATAATACTATATTTTAAATTTATCAGTAATCCCTATATTTCTTTATATCTATATCCAAATATGGTTTCTTCTCTTTTTAGATGCCCCTTTTCCACCATTTGCTTTAATCTGCCTTCTAATGATTCTATAGTCATTGTAATGCCCGCTTCTTTTTCTATTTCTCCAATGATATGAATTAGTTCAGTATCATTTATAGGAAATTTTCCAGATATAATTTTCATAAATTTATCATCATCTTCTTTTTCTTTGCCTTTTAATTCATCAAATGGATTCTCTGTATGAGGGCTAGAACTTATAGCAGCTCTTATTCTTGCGAATATAGTTCTCCCCATAGAAGCAGATGAAATAAATACATCACCTGTCCTTAGGTATGGTAATCTCCTAGTTTCTTCCATTGTAAGGTCAGTTTCTTCCTTTATAGTTTGTATATCTGATGCTCTAACAGTTCTAAATATAAATTTGGTATTTAACTGTGCTGTAATGGTTTCATCTAATAATGTAGGCCTCTGAGTTGCTAAAATTAGAAATGCACCGTATTTTCTACCTTCTTGAGATATTTCCTTTAATATGGATTTAGATGGAGAATCATAACCCTTTGGCGCAAAGTTATGAGCTTCATCTGTAACTACTATAAATGGTGGAAAATACTCAGCATGAGTCTTCTTATACAAAGCATCTTTGTAGTCTCTTCTCTTGTGATAAAGATTGTTTAATAGATAGGTGCTAAATACCTGAAGTATCCTAGTATTTCCCTGAATAACCATTAGTTTTCCTCTTTGAAGACCTTCTTCTATTTCTCGTATATCCTTTGAGAATACGCCTTCATTATCTAACCTCTTTAATCTCCACATTATTCCCTTTACGGAATTATATGGACAATTTTTATCGTATTTAAGATATGTTTCCTTTCTTCTTTCCCATGCCTTTCTCTCTTCTTCTGAATCTGCATAATTAATTCTATTATCTATCCTGTCAATGGAACCTTCCTCTTGAGCCTCTGTTAGCATTTGTAACCTAGTGTAAAAACTATGATAAGAATCTCTCTTTTTAAATAATACATCTACTACATTATTCATAGCATCTGTAAGGTTTGAAGCAGCATCTAATAAATTCTTTAAATCTGAGGCTACTAAATCTTCAAATTTTACTCCTACATGATAGCCCACTTGTAGACATTTGAACTTATCTTCAAAACTTATTGTATTTCCTTCTAAATAAGGAGCTACATGGCTAAAATCCATTTCAAAATGAGGATCTAATACTATAGTAGGAATATTTTGTTTCATCAATTCTTCTAATAATACCCTAAGACCAAAGGATTTACCTGAACCTGAACCTCCGAACACACCGATATGAGGATAATGATGCATAGATTTTATATCTAATATATATGGAATTTCTCTTTGAGGACATAGCCCTTTTTCTTCAAAGGTATATAGAAGATTTTTATATTCCTCATCCATACCCAAAGCCATATCATCTGTATTTCTAATAACTCCTAAAACTAATCCATCTTCTTTTTTAGTCCTTATCATTAAATCCTTTACTTCATAAAATTCCGGCAATCTAATATCTGATCCAGTTTGTACTGGATATAAAGCTTCATTTAAAAGTCTTACTTTGGCTATATAAATGGTTTCTTCATCAATATTATAACCTAATGTTCTTAGGGACTCTAATACAGAAGAGTCTACAAAATCTCCTGCTATATTTAGAGGTATATATCTGTTGAAAGTCTTTGCCTCTACAACTTCTCCCATTAAATCTCCTTGATATGGATCTTCTATTATTAAAAACTCATTTATTCTAAAATTTCTGGTTTTGGAACCTATAAATACTTCCTGTTGAGTTGTAATACCTACTACTTTCATCTGTTTCTCACCTCTTATAATTAATTGACACTTCTTATCTAAAAATGTACTTACTGTTTTCGAGTCTTATTCAATTCACAATTCACAGTTCACAGTTCACAATTGTTAGGGCCCAGCCTTGGGGTCTTTTGGTTTTAATTGTGCATTGTGCATTGTGCATTGTGAACTGTGCATTGTTTTTAGTTTCTCTTCGCTCTTTCTGATATAAAAAACCTTTCATACAAATCTCTGTCCATATACCTTTCCATAAGTCCCTTTATCATAGCATCAGATATTTTGACCTCTTTATCTACTATATCCAGCCATAGAGGCACACCTCTGCTATTTTCTGGAGTTAAAGTGAAAACTAGCCTTCCCATCTCCTCTAAATAGTCTTTCTGACTATCTATAATATCCATTCCTATAACCGTAGGGGCTAATGAGGACCTCATAAATACAGAAGAATATCCAGCTTCCTTCTTCTTGTTAGCTTGATCATCTATAATTATCATCTCACCATACTCTAATTGCCCAAATAATAACTCCCTATCATAGGCATTTATGTTCATTTTAGGATATACCTCTCCTAGCTTATCTCCTATAATGGAAGTTTTTATGTCTTTGATAACCCCTACTAAAAGGATACTTTGTCTTTCACATTCTTCCCTTAATTCTACCCACAAATCATAGGAATCTATATTATATCTAATAAGTGAACCATCCATAAGAATTGCATAGGGCTTAAATCTCTTAGCAGCTTCAAGAGCAACTTCTACCTCTATACTAGCTAACAGCTTATTCCTCTTATCTGCTATTATTTTTTCATCTTCTTCCAATATATTTTCTTCTCTTTCAGAAAATAATGGAGTATATATATCTGATTTAAATATAGGCTTGTCTTTAATTATAGTTGATTTGGCTAAACCTTGAAAGACATCTACAAAATGAGGGTAAGCTCCGCCCATCCTATTTGTAGAACCATCTACTCCAACAATACCACCTTTGGCCTCATATAGAGCTAAATGATTGTTTTCCAATTTTTTCATTGATTTAATAGAACCTACATATTCCCTTATAAACTCTCTTAATATATTCTTATCTAAAGACAATACTTCCTTATATTTGTCTTGTATTAAATTGTTTAAATTAGATATCTTTTCTTTTAATTCATTATGTATAGTATAAATGGCAATCACCCCTTTGTTTAGTGAATAGTGAATAACTAATAGTGAATAGTTAAAAAGACCCTAATCTTTACTTAAAACTATTCACCCTTCACTTTTAACTATTAACTGGTTTTATAACTTTTCACTGATTCTAATGCTTTCTTTATATACAAGGTTCTTCGGTACATTGTATTCTTCTGATACTTTTTTTACTGCTTCCTTTTTAGTCAAGCCTTCATCTATATATTTTTCTAGTAATAAGCCTATATCTATTTCTTGTACCTCTTTTTCTTCATGATTTCCATCAACTATTATAACGAATTCACCTTTTACTCCAGAATCTTTAAATTTCTCTAATGCTTGTGGCGCTGTACCACGAAAGGTTTCTTCATATTTTTTTGTCAATTCTCTAGAAATAGAAATTTGTCTATCTCCTAATATATCTTCCATATCCTCTAGTAAGTTCATTAATCTATGAGGTGCTTCATAAATAATCGTTGTTTTCGTATATTCTTTAATCTTAGCAAGTTCCTTTTTTCTTTCTCCCTTTTTAGAAGATAAAAAACCTTCAAAAATAAACTTCTCCGTTGATAATCCTGAAATAACTAGAGCAGTAATAGAGGCTGTAGCTCCTGGTAATGCAATTACTTCTATTCCTTCATCGATTGCTTGTCTTATAAGTTCTTGCCCGGGATCAGATATACCTGGCATTCCAGCATCCGATACTAATGCAATGTTTTGGCCAGAACTTAATTTTTCTATTAACTCAGTTCCTTTTTCCTTTATATTATGCTCATGATATGATGTTAAAGGCTTTTTAATATCATAATGATTCAACAGCTTAATAGTATGTCTAGTGTCCTCAGCGGCAACCAAATCTACTTCTCCTAATATCCTTATGGTCCTAAGGGTAATATCCTCAAGATTTCCAATGGGAGTAGGACATATATATAGAACTCCTCTTTCCATCTTATTTCTCCTTCCAATAAGTATGATTTTAGTGCATCTCCAATCCTTGATAAGCTACCTATAAAGGTCACCATAAATTATACTTATTTCATCTGTATAAGATCCATCTTCATTATACACTATCAATGGATCATAAAATTTCAAATCAGGTTTACCTGTCTTTACTGCTTCAATTAATACTAAATTAGGTTTTTTAGTTAATTTTGGCTGAACAAATCTTATGTATTTTGGCTCCAATTTATATTTTCTAAGGCTATAAATTATATCTACCAATCTATCTGGCCTATGAACCATATAAAATTTTCCTAATGGCTTTAATAGATATTCGCTAACTTTAATTATATCCTCAAGAGTACAAGCTATTTCGTGGCGGGATATGGCAAAATTCTCCTCAGGATTTACTAATGCTCCTCCTGCTTTCATATATGGGGGATTTGTTGTAATAGTATCTATTGAATTCCTGCCAAATTTTGCTGGTAGCTCCTTTAAATCCATATTTAGGATATTAATCTTTTCTTCTAAATTATTTAATTCTATGGATCTTTTTGCCATATCTGCTACTTCTTCTTGAATTTCTACACCATAGATTATATCCACTTTGTCCTTTGCATATAGCCTCAAAGGTATAATTCCCGTACCAGTTCCTAAATCTACTACTTTTCCCTTAGATTTTGCAAAGTGGGATAGGAATATAGCATCAGTACCGTAAGAAAATTTATTTTTATTTTGTATTATTTTAAAATCAGACCCCGGAATTATATCTATTCTCTCATCATCTCTTAACATAGAATTCTCCTTTAATTTCCTCTAATGGAACATAAAGTTATATAAACATATAATTTTATATCTCTTTTAATAAAAAAGACCCTTAAGGGTCTTTTTTCTAAGTACTATTCTGGCTTAGGTGCGTCTACTGGACAAACGTTAGCACATGCACCACAGTCAATACATTTTTCAGGGTCTATAACATAGATATCTCCTGCAGATATAGCGTCAACTGGACATTCCGCTTGGCAAGCGCCACATGCAATACAATCATCATGAATCTTATATGCCAATTGTTTCACCCCCTTGTTATGCTTGTATGTTAATACGATTTAATTTTAACAGATTTCGCTCAATATTAAAAGAGATTTTAAATTTATTTAACTTTTACCTAATCTTCTAAACTTTTAATATCTATTTCCTCCACGTCTATAACTTCCTGTACTAGCTCCATTACCTTCTCATATGCTGAATCTACTTCTCCCGTATCTTCTATCTCCTTAACTTGGAAGTATAATAAGTCATCTGTATTATCTTTTAATCTTACCTTTACTTTTACCTTTTCAAGCAGAGTAAATGTCTCAACAACAGTTCCTCTTCCCTCTGGGGTAATAACTATAGCTCCTACTTGTGGCATTTTAGCCAATAATTCCTCGTATACATCATGTTCATATTTTAGACAACACATGAGTCTTCCACAAAGTCCAGATATTTTAGTTGGATTTAAAGATAAAGATTGCTCCTTAGCCATTTTTATAGATACTGGCTCAAATTCACCTAAGAATTGCCCACAGCATACTACCTTTCCACAAGGTCCTATGCCACCTACCATCTTAGCTTCATCTCTTACTCCTATTTGTCTAAGCTCAATTCTGGTTTTAAATATAGCAGCTAAATCCTTTACTAACTCTCTAAAATCCACCCGGCCATCAGCAGTAAAATAAAATATTACTTTATTATTGTCAAAGGTATATTCCACATCGACTAATTTCATAGATAATCCATGTTCTTCTACCTTTTGTTGACATATGGATATTGCTTCATTGGCTTTTCTTTTATTTTCTCTATGAATATCAAAGTCTTCATCTAAAGCTACCCTAATAACTTTTTTTAGGGGAGCTACTATTTCACTCTCTGTAACTTCCTTTGGTCCCACTACTACATGGCCAAATTCTATTCCTCTAGCTGTTTCAACTACGACAAAATCATTAAATTTTACATCTATATCATCAGGGTCGAAATAATAAATTTTTCCTGCTTTCTTAAATCTCACTCCCACTACTGTTACCATTATAATTAATTCCTCCTATATACTGAGAAGCATAGTTTCTATGGATAAACTAAAGTTCACATTCCTTTTAATATTTATCTTAGTATCTTCTACTTTATATATTATATCATTAATTCTATTTAAATCTATAAAGGATTCCTTGGATAATATCTCAATCTTATCTTTATTTATTAAAAGGCCAGTGTTTCCTATTTCTTTATAAATAAGCAAATCCCTAAACCAATAAAGAATAATATCTAATATTTCCTCAATATTTTCCTTATTTTCATTAAAAAAGTCCATAGAAGTAAGAGCTTTTGTTTTATCACCCTTTAACAGACCATCTATTATCTTTATGATTTCCTCTCTTTTATCAAAAAAGCTATTTGATTCAGCTAATTCTATAGATTTCTCCACAGACCCCTTTGTAATACCTGCAATAAATTTAGCCCTATTCTCATCAATTCCATAGTCTCTCATTAACAAATCTATTATCTTAGAAATATCCAGTGGATAAAATTTGACTATTTGACATCTAGATAATATTGTTGGAAGTAATTTACTACTACTGGAAGTAACTAAAATTATATTAATATATTCTGGGGGTTCTTCTAATGTTTTAAGTAAAGCATTTTGACTCTCTAGTCTCATCATATCACAATCATCAATAATGAATACTTTTCTTTTACTCTCAAATGGGGACGTTGCCATGGAATTAATTAGTTTCTCTATTTCAAATTTTTTTATTATTCCCTTTTCAGGAGACAAAATTTTAAAATCCGGATGATTTTCACTATCAAATTTAATACAAGAACTACATTTATTACATGGTTCAGCCTGTCCTTCTCTACAAAGAAGTGTTTTAGAAAAGGCTAGGGCCAAATTTCTTTTCCCTAAGCCTTTTTCCCCTTCAAATAAATAGCAATGGCTAATACTTTTATTCCTTATGGAGTTTTTTAAAGCCTCTATTTGCTTTTCATGTCCTAGAATCTTATTAAAATCCATTTATATCCCTCAACTCTATATCTTCATATATTTATCTATATCCATTACAAATAGATTAGCGCCTCCAACAGTTATTTCATCATTTCCTGATTTTACTTTTTTGCTAACACATTCTTTTCTTATTAATTCTACTACCTCATCTACTTTATTATCTTCCACACCTATGAAAAGTGTAGTATTTCCAGATTTGAGAAAACCACCTGTTGAGGAAAGCTTTGTGGTTCTTATTTTATTTTCCATTAAAGCTTTTATAACCTTTGTAATATATTCATCTTGAATTATAGCGATAATAAGTTTCAAAGAACTCACTCCTTATATTTTAATATGTTTTTCTACATCAAGTATAAATAATGTTGCGCCCCCAACTTTTACTTCCAATGGGAATGGTATATAGGTATCTCCCGGCATAGTCACTGTAAGAAGAGATGTGGTAAGCTCTCTCGTTTTACAATTTTCCTCTATTACCTTTATTACAGAAGGTACCTCCTCCTCCTCTACTCCAATTAAAAGCGTAGTATTTCCGGATTTTAAAAATCCTCCTGTTGATGATAATTTTGTGACTCTAAATTCCTTTTCTGTTAAATCATCAATTAAAGCTCCAGCATCTTGATCCTGAACTATACATATTATAAGTTTCATACAATCACTCCCTCTTCTTAGTTAGTAAGTCTTCCACTTCTTTAATACTTTGCTCAAGAACTTCTTCTATTGATTTTGTAGCATCTATAACTTTTATATTCTTTGGGTACAATTTTAAAAGCTCCATGTAACCTTCATAAACGGTCTTGTGAAAATCATTGCCTTCCTGTTCCAGCCTATCTCCACCTTGATTCCCAGTTTTTCTCTCTAAAGTAACTTCTGGATCAACATGAAAGAAAAGGATTAAATCTGGATACACTCCTCTAATTGCAAAATCATTTATAGCTTTAACCTTTTCTATGCCTAACCCTCTTCCTACTCCTTGATAGGCTAAACTGGATAAAACAAATCTCTCACATAAAACCAATTTTCCTTCTTTTAAAGAAGGCAATATTTTCTCGTGGACATGCTGTCCTCTTGCTGCTGCATAAAGCAGTGCTTCTGTTTCATCACTTATACCAGTGTTTTTTTCATCTAAGACAATATGGCGGATTTCTTCGCCTATTAAAGTCCCTCCGGGTTCTCTAGTCATTACAAATTCTATGCCTTTATCTTTTAAATAATTCCCTATTAGTTTTATTATCGTTGATTTCCCTGAACCATCCGGTCCCTCTAAAGCTATAAAAAGTCCTCTCACCAAATATCTTCCTTTCTTATTCCACTACAACTAGTCTATCTTTATTATAGCCCATTAATCCTACTATTTCTATACCGTTTTCCATTAAGAAAGTAATTTGCTCATACAGTTCTTGAGTTATTTCTTCCCCAGGTACTACTAACGGTACTCCTGGTGGATACGGAATAATAGCAGTGGCAGATATTTTACCTATACTATATTTTAGCTCTCTTTGTTTTTTGTTGCCGTGATAAGCCTCATATATAGGCATTATAACTTCTGGTGTTGGTAATTTGATACTAACTGGTGTTATATCATCATATGGGGCTGTCTTTGCCAGATCTTCCACAGCAGCTATTAATCTTTCATAATCCTCTTCTTCATTCATAAAAGATGTAAGAGCTAAAGCATAGTAATAATCTGTCATTTCTAATCTTATATTGTATTTTGCATATAATTGCTTCTTTACTTGAGAACCTTTCATCCCATCTATTCTAAACAATATCTTTGTATTATCCTTTGCAAATATGGTTTTGTCATTTTCATCTCCAGTAAATACGAATACCCTATCTATAGCATTAAGTCTTTTTATAGTTTCTTCACATTTATCTATATTCCATTCTAATTTTTTCCTTGCCTCCATTGAGTCCATATAAGCTGTTGCTATTTCATTTGATGCAGTGAATAAATATGAAGGTGAAGTGGTTGTATACAGTTGAAATCTATCCCTAAGCTTATTTAAATCCACTCTATCAGTACCTACGTGAATCATTGATGTCTGAGTAAAGCTGGCCATAGTTTTATGTGTGCTATGAATTACTATATCTGCACCACATTCTAAGGCTGGCTTAGGAAGTCTCTCTGAGAAGGTCATATGAGGTCCATGTGCCTCGTCCACCATTAATATTCTATTATGCTTATGAACTATCTTTGCTATTGTTTCTAAATCAGAACATACCCCATAATAATTTGGATATGTTATGACTACTGCTTTGATCTCATCATCTTCAGTTAAAATATCATCTATATCCTTTGGATCTAAACCCGTCATTACATGGTATTCCTCATTATAGTTTGGATACATGTAGATTGGATTTAGTCTGTTGAGTATCATTGCATTATATACTGCCTTATGACAGTTTCTTTGAACTAGTATTTTATCTCCTGGCTTCGTTATTGTAGCTAATGCTATATATATACTTCCAGTTGAACCATTTACTGCATATTGGGTATATTTTGCACCGAAGACCTTAGCTGCTAGTTCTTGGCTCTCTTGGATGATGCCCCTTGGGTCTAGCAAATTGTCCATGCCTTCTGTTTCTGTTGTGTCTATAAAAGGTATATAGTCACCCCAATTAATTAGTGTATTTTTGCCTTTATGTCCAGGCATATGAAAAAAAACACTATCCTCTTCCATCAATCTTTTTAGCGCATCAAATACGGGAGTTTTCATTCCCAACCATCATCCTCCTAATCAAAATAAATTTTCTTACTTATTATATATCACTTTTACAAATATATAAACCATAAATTTAAAAAACCCTGTATTAATTTACAGGGTTTAGTTGGTGCTTTTCAGATATGTAATATCCTAATAAGATTCTAATGAGATTTTTATACAAATCATATGTTTCATCAAATACAGATGTCCTTGTAATTTCATCTATACATTCTTTGCAAATGCTTTGCCCAAGTAAATTTGTTATTACTCTATCGTTACCACATATTTTGCAATACATATATCTCACCCCTTACCTTTATTTCCCATTACGATTATTGCCCTAATACTATATTTTATTCTTAATAATTTATTTCGTGCTTGGCAAGGGGTAAGTATTAATATTTAAAATTTAATGTGTACTGGCATTTTTTGCATTTTCCATTTTCTACTCCGACTATCTCCCCATTTAAATGTCTATCTACTAATTTGTTGTAACATTTGGGGCAATAGCTATTATTATCGACACCCCAAACATTACCTATATATACATAATCTAAAAATTTCTTAGCTATATTTTTAGCTTGAATCAAGGTTTCAATATTAGTTGATGGAAGTTTCATTTTATATGCTGGGAAATATCTACTTAGATGAAGAGGTATAGAAGGATCTACCTCTGCAATTCTTTGGGCTAATCTCCTTATTTCATCAAAAGAAGCATTTTCTCCATCAATTAACATGGTAGTCACTTCAACATGAATGTCTTTAGAAGCTATCTCAATTGTCCTTATAACAGGATCTATACTTCCTTTACATATAGATTTATAAAAAGAATCTTCTATAGACTTTAAGTCTATGTTCATGGCATCCACATAAGGTAGAAGCTCCCTTAAAGGTTCTTCATTTATATATCCATTTGTGACCATTACATTTTTGAGGCTTTCTTCTTTTATTTTCTTAGATATGTCTAAAACGTATTCAAACCAGATACTGGGTTCATTATAAGTATAGGCTATGCCAATGGAATCCTTTGCCCTAGACAGTGTAATTATCTCATCCTCAGATATGTCCATCATCAAAGATTCCTCGTACACTATCTCCCAATTTTGACAAAAATCACATCCTAAATTACATCCGAAACTGCCAACTGAAAATATACTAGTTCCAGAGTAAAAATGATATAAAGGCTTTTTCTCTATGGGATCATAAGAATAAGAAGTTACCTTTCCATAATTTAAGGTATAGAGGGTTCCATCTATATTCTTTCTTACTTTACATCTACCTGCATTTCCGTCCCTAATCTTGCAATAATGAGGACAGAGAACGCAATATACATCTTTGTTATCACCTTTTTTATAATACATAGCTTCTTTCATGATCTTCACCACCTTTTCTTGAATGCACAATTCACAGTTCACAATTGTTGGTGTCTAGCTATGAAGTATTTTTTTCCGACCTACGGTCACTGTTTTTATTGTGCATTGTGCATTGTGAACTGTGAATTTGTTTCAATTGTATCTCACCACTTCAAACCTCTCCATGGTATAATTCTCATCTGGCATAATATTAGCTTTTCTTAAAGCTATATCTAGCTGTTCGTCTACAGTATCTACACCTTCTAAATTAGGAAGTAAAAGACCTTTTTTATATCCATGAGAAACTATTACTCCATATTTCTTTACATCTAGTTCCTCCTTAGTTTTAATAGCCTCTGGCTCCGACAATACATCTACAGAATATATTATATCTTCTAATTCATATTCTGTTACCCTGTCAAACCTCTGATCCTTCATCCCTGCTGATACTGCATTTTTTATTATCTCCAATGCTATATTTTGTTCTGTTGGCTCAATAGTACCTATACAGCCTCTTAGCATATCATCTTTTTTTAGAGATACAAACACTGCTTTTTGCATGTTTAAAAACTCTTCAGGCAGTCCATCTGGGACATCTATATATTGCCTATACTTTACATAATGTTCTAAACTTTTTCTAGCTAATTTAACATATAGACTTTCTTTTTCCCTAGCCTCGTTGATTTTAGTCCTTTTCTTTTCTTCTATTATATCTAGGAGATTTTTTCCTTCCAAGGGATTGCCAAAAATCTCTCCTAATATATCAGCTTTTGCTGTGCAATAGCCTACACCAAAAGGACCTTCATAGGACATAATCTCTGACTTTAATTTATATCCATCTACAATTCCTGTGGCTATCATCAATGACCTTAATCCACATTCTCCTGCTGCTTCAGCTAATTCTAAGTCAAATGTAACAATATCCTCTAATCTGTTTTCTTTTAATATATCTATAATTTTCTCATCAAATATTTTTCCCTTTGGAGAATAAGTATAGGGACCATCATTTGAAAGTCTATGAGATAAATCTCCAGATGCGATTACTACAACTTCTTCATCTGAATCTATTATTGCAGATTGTATTGCCCTTCCAAATTTATATAATTCTTTTGGAGATAAAATTCCGTAGGTAATGTGGATAAGTTTATAATTCTCATATTCTTTATCCACAAAATATAAAGGTACTAAGGCCCCATGATCTAGTTCCCTTTCCACCTTATACCTTTTAGCAAAGCTTTCGTCTACTCCTGCTACCATTATCTCTGCTTCTAAGCTGTTGTTGATTATTTTCTTTACTAATGATAGATTATTTTCAAATTTAAACTTTAATTCACTATGACCAAAATTTCCAAAATTTCCGGATAAATCCTTTTCTATCGATATTGATATTGCATCACTAAATAATGGTCCGTGAGGTGTAATAATTATTATAGTAGATGGAGATTTTTCTTTTATATCTATACTTAAGGCTTTAACACCTTCCATTGTTTTTTGTATCTTCTTCTCTTCTCCCTTTCCTATTTCTGGAATAATAATAGGTGGATGTGGAAATAAATAAGCCCCTAAAATTTTACCCATTAGATCAATCCTTTCATTCAATTCACTTCTCCAATTCACAATTCACAATGCACAATGCACAATTATAAAAGCGACCGCAGGTCGTCAATAAAGACCCAATAGCTAGACCCCAGTAATTGTGAATTGTGAACTGTGAATCGATAATTATATTTATATCTTACCCAAAAAATAGAAAAACCTATATAGAAAACTCTATATAAGTTTCTTTATTTTTTATAGCCATAGGAAAGTTCTAACTTTATTTAATCAGAGCTTAACTTACATAGGTTTCAAAAAAGGCTTCCTTAATGTATTAGTACTTAATAGAAGCCTTTTTTTATTTTATTAGATATATTTATTAATTGCTTCTATACCTTTTTGTGTTACATAAATTTTTCTCTTAAATAAACCTTTTTCTAAGATATATCCTTGCCTTGTTAAATGACTGGTTACACTTGATACTTTTAATGATTTCCATTGTTGATCTTTCACATATTTATTTACATTTTCAGGAGTTTCCTTTGCAACCTTTAACAACCCAACATAAGCTGAATTTAATCCGACCTCATTCATTTCTGCTTCTTTTCCCATTAATGGAGATAATACTTGATTTGCTTTTTCTGTTACATAGAACTCATAGAACTTGCTGCCTGTCAGACCAGCTCTCTCAATATAACCTCCACGGTCCAGTTTTTCAATTGAGATATTTGATGTCTTAGAATCTACACCTAATGCATCTGTTATATCTGCCATATATATATGTCCGTTTTTTATTAGTTCTAATACTTGTATATCAATTTTATCTAATGTAACTTTTTCTCTTTTACCTTCTTTTACTTTAACTTTCCAATCTGGTTGAGCATAGTATTTAGAAGATTTAGATCCATTAGCTAAAAGACCTACTATAACTGTTACTGCAAATCCAACAATTGCCAAATGAGTCCATTTTCCAACGGTAAATATTCCTAGTAATTCAGTCAATGTTAAAACTGCCATTGATATCATTCCTGCTAAAACCCCCCATAATGCTCCATCTGAGTTAAATTTAGGCCAAATAGCTCCAAAACAAAGCAATACTGCAGGTGGTACTAGCCAAGCATTGGCAAAGGCGAATAAATAAGTTGGGCCTCCTGGGAAGTAACATAATGCCCATGTTAATATTCCTACCAATAACATTATTATCTTACTTGCTTTTAATGTTGTTTTAGCATCTGCTTTAGGATTAATCATTCTTTGATAAATATCTCTAGTAGCTGTTGATGATGCTCCTATTGCAGCTGTAGATGCTGTAGAGATAGATGCAGCTACAGAACCTATGATAAAGAAAGATGATACAATTGGTGGGAATAAGCTAGCAAATACTCCATATGCTGCGGTAGGCAGATTTGTTCCACCACCAAGTGTAAATGATTCTGGAGTTACCGCTCCAGCATATGCACCTATGAATGCAAGAGGAATCATAAATACTACTATTAATAATACTCCAGCTATGGCAAATGATTTCTTTGCTACCTTTTCACTTCTACAGGAAGCAATTTTCATCCAATAATAGTTGTTTCCCCAAACTAAGGCAGCTCCGAAAAGTAAAACAAAGGTTAGTGCACTTGGATATTTAAATGAAGTAATTCCCATACTTCCACCTGTAATTCCTTCTGTGAATACACTTGCTCCTCCCCAGTTTGATTGTAGAAAATCAATTCCTCCATATTTTTGAATAGTCATTGTTAAAAATAAAGGAATTGCTATAATACCAACAGATACTTGGAAAAAGTCTGTTATTGTAGCCGCCCACAATCCACTAATATAGGTAAATATTAAAATTATAGCAAAAACTATTGCAAGGACAACTCCTTGTGGCCAACCTACGAATCCAGAAACTATTCCAACCACAGACATTATATTATTAGCTAATATACCGCATAACCCTATAATAGTACCTGCAGCAACTACATTTCTTACTTTGCCGCTATATCTCATTTCTAGGTATTCTGGAAGTGTTTGAGCTCCATTTATTCTAATAAATTTTGAGAATACTAGTCCATAAAATATAAGACCTAATGCAGAATATATAATTCCCCATATAAGTGATCCTTTGATTCCATATAGAATAGAATATCCTGGAGCTAAGGATACTGTTGTACCAGCAAAGCCTATAGCTGCTACCCCCATAATATTTATTAATAAACTTACTTCTCTTCCTGCTAGTATATAGTCAGAAGTGTCAGATACCCACTTCTTGCTATATACTCCAGCTCCAACCATTATTGCTGCAAATACAATAAAGAAAATACTGAAGATAATTTGCACATTCATTTTTTCTACCACCTTTATGTTTTATTTGTAGTTCATATCATTAATGTTTAATTATCAGTTTTTATTCTTCTATTATTCCAACAGCTCTAATCCATCCTGCACTTGCATCCTTGATTTTAATTGGAAGACAAATTATTTCAGAGCCAGTTATTGGAAGTTGATCAAGGTTAGTAAGTTTCTCTATATGAAGATAAGCTTCTTCCATGCCAGCTCTATGTCCTTCCCAGATAATAGAACTATCTCCTGTACGGTTAAACTCTTCTCCAGTTAATGGCAGTGGTATATCCCAGCTCCATCCGTCAGTTCCCATAACTCTTACTCCCTGCTCTATTAACCACAAAGTCGCTTCTTTTCCCATTCCACATCCAGCAGTTAAAAATCTTTCTGTTCCCCAGTATTTAGGTGCACCAGTCATTATTAAGACAATATCACCTTTTTTTAATTTATAATCAATCTTCTCAAAATACTCAATAAAATCTTTACTTGTAACTTTATATCCATCTGCCTTATCTCTAAAATCTACTATTACTCCATGACCGAAAAACCAATCTAAAGGCACTTCATCAATAGTCCATGCTCTTTCTCCTCTATTCATAGTTGGATAAAAATGATATGGAGCATCAATATGAGTTCCTGTATGAGTTGATAATGTTACATACTCTATCGCCCATCCATTCCCTCCTGGTAAATCATCTACAGTTGCATTCCCGAAGAATCTTGCCATTTCTTCTGCTGTGTCTTTATGGTTATTATATACTATCTGTGGAATCTGTTTTGGTGGGTCACTAGGTAAATTATTTTCAACTGAAATACTTAAATCAATAATCTTTCTCATCTTTTATTCTCCTTTTGCAGTTTTACTTTTTTAGTCCTAAAATTTCTCTAGCTTCATCTGGTGTAGCTACTTCATTACCACTTTGTATTATTATGTTAGCTGCTCTTTCAACAAATTGTTTATTTGATTCTGCTAGTTGTCCCTTAGCAAACATTACATTATCCTCCATGCCTACCCTTATATGACCACCCATGGCTATGGTAGCTAACATAATTGGTATATGCCCTCTACCAATGCCCAAAGCAGACCAAGTAGAGCCTTGAGGTATCAAGTTTTTCAAATAAACTAAATTTTCTACAGTTGCAGTTGTTCCTCCCGCTGCTCCTAAAACAAACTGATAATGTAAAGGTGCCTTTAATATACCTTTTTTCACGTAATATTCTGCATTGTAAATCATACCTGCATCGAAAATTTCAATTTCTGGCTTAACTCCATATTCTTGCATTGTTTTGCCTAGTTCCTCCAAGAAGGAAGGTGTATTTAGAAACACAGTACTATGTTGCCAGTTCATAGAACCACAATCGTATGATGCCATTTCAGGTCTAATGGTTTTTAGGTGAGCTTGTCTTGTCTCATCTGTAGCATTTAAATCTCCGGAAGTTGTGCAGTTAATTACAATATCACATTTTTCTTTAATAAGTCTTACTGTTTCTTCAAATTTTGATTTATCCATAGTTCCTAAACCTTCATCATCTCTCATATGAAGATGAGCAATTGCAGCTCCTGCTTTATAACATTCAAAAACATCTTCTGCAATCTCTTTAGGTGTCAAAGGTACATTTGGATTATCCTTCTTTGTTGGCCACGCACCTGTTGGTGCTACTGTAATAATTGTTTTTCCCATTTTTATCCTCCTCTTTATTATTTAATCTCTTTCAAGCAGCATAGCTACTCCTTGTCCACCACCACAGCAAAATGTTACTAACCCTAATTTTGCATCTCTATCTTTCATCTCATAAACCATTTTAGTTACTAATATAGCTCCCGTTCCTGCTAGAGGATGACCTAGAGCAATAGCTCCTCCATTAACATTCAGCTTTTCTTCATCAATGCCTAGTTCCTTTACACAAGCCAAAGTCTGTGCGGCAAAAGCTTCATTTAATTCAATTAAATCAATATCCTCTAACTTAAGATTGGTTTTCTCAAGAATCTTTTTAGTAGCAGGTACTGGTCCAATCCCCATAATATTTGGATCACAACCTACAGACGCAAAACTCTTATATCTTGCCAAAATTTCTAAACCAAGGGATTTCGCTAATTCTTCTTCCATAATAACTACAGCTCCTGCACCATCACTCATAGGAGAACTATTTCCTGCAGTAACTACTCCATCTTTTTTAAAGACCGGCTTTAATTTAGACATAGATTCTAGATTAGCATCCTTTCTAATAGGTTCATCTTCAAATACTGTAATAGTTTTTCCTTTACCCAAATCAACTTGAATAGGTAATATCTGTTCCTTAAATTTCCCTGCTTTCAATGCTTCTGTAGCTTTTCTATGACTATTTACTGAATATAAGTCCAGTTCTTCCCTTTTCAAATTATATTTTTCTGCAAGATTTTCTGCTGTAATACCCATATTTGGGTTTCCAATATGATCCGGAGCAAGTCTCAATCCTTCACAAAATCTCGGTGGAGTTACAGAATATGCTGTTTCAGGTTTTAACATCACATAGGGCCTACGAGAATCGCTTTCAACTCCGCCTGCTACAATCACCTTAGCTTCTCCTAGTTGAATCATCATTGCACCTAGTGCAATTGCATTGAGGGAAGTTCCACATTGTCTATCAACTGTAAGTGCAGGTTTTTCCATTGGTATGCCAGCTTCAAGTGCTACCATTCTTGCAATATTGTTTACATCGTGTCCCATTAGATTTCCAAAAATTACTTCATCTATTAAATCCATATTTATGCCTGCTCTATTTACTGATTCTTTGACAACTGCTGCACCCATTTTATATGGCTCTACTGACGATAGTATTCCTCTGCATTTACCTACAGGAGTTCGTACGGCAGAAACTATAACTGCATTTTTCATATTTTCCTCCTTTATATAATTATTTTTCAAATATAAATAGTGCAAATACCATGCCAAATTTAAAATAAAAAAGAAGCTTGAAATTACAGGCTTTCACCCATATAATTTCAAACTTCTTTTCGTTCACATGTAAACAATTGTTTACATATATTAGATTTAATCTTGTAATTTATTATGGTACAACAGTATCTGTAAACATAAGTTTACGTAAACCATAGTTTACACTTCAATTCTTATCTATGGAGTATTTTTCCATCTTTTTATATAATAATGTTCTAGATATTCCAAGCATATTTGCTGTCTGAGTCTTATTATTATTACATTTAGAAAGAGCTTGTATTATGGTTTCTTTTTCTAGTCTATCCTTCATATCTTTAATTAAAAATTCATTATCATTAGTTGATAATTCATTATTTATATTTATTTTATGATTCTTTCGAAGTTTCTTATTCTCAAAGTAAGGACTAAAATGTTTCCATTCTAAAACCTCTCCCCAAGACATATTCATGGCTCTTTCCACTACATTTTGTAGTTCTCTTATATTTCCCGGCCACTCATATTCCTTGAGTTTCATCTTAGCCTCATCAGATATACTAGGTACACTCATTCCTAGTTGAAAGTTTAATTTATCTAACAAATTGTCAACTATAAGCGGAATATCTTCTTTTCGTTTTCTTAATGGTGGAATAACTAGCTTTATTACATTGAGTCTATAGAATAAATCACTTCTAAATTTATTCTCTTTTACCATTTTTTCTAGTGAAACATTAGAAGCTACAATAATTCTAACATCAATAGGAATACTCTCTTTTCCACCTACTCTTTCAATTTCTTTTTCTTGTAGAGCTCTCAAAAGTTTTGGCTGTAATACCAATGGCATTTGATTTATTTCATCAAAAAATAAACTTCCTCCTTTGGCCATTTCGAATCTGCCCTCTTTACCACCTTTTTTAGCTCCAGTAAAAGCTCCTTCTTCATATCCAAAGAATTCAGATTCTAGCAGGTTACTTGGTATTGCAGCACAATTTACCTTTATAAAAGGAGCTGAGGATCTCATACTCAGATCATGTATGGAATGAGCTACTAACTCTTTTCCAGTTCCTGTCTCTCCTTCAATCAGTACAGTAGAGCTTGATCTTGCAGCATTAATTATGATATCTTTCATTTTTCTAATCTCTAGACTATTTCCAACAATATTATCTATAGAGTATTTTGCTCCTCTAATCTTCCTTAATTCCTCTTGATAGTACTCGATTTGATTTAGCATACTATTTACTTTCGATGAAAAATCTACTGCACTTTTCATTCCCCTAATAAATACATGTATAAATCCTGCTACCAATTCACCATCCTTGAGAATAGGAATATAAGTTGAAAATGCCTCTGTCTTAGAAGGGCCTTTTGAGATAATAACATGGCCTGTAACTGCCTCTTTAGATTTAAGAACAAAGTCAATCTTTGTATCTGGTATAATATCATGAACAAATTTTCCTTTTATATCTTCAAGCTTAATTCCACCCATCATTTCAGACCAAGCTTCATTTACATATACATATCGACCCTGTGGATCAGTTATAACAACACCATCTAAATGATCTATAATAAGTTTTGTAATCTCTGGACTTAAATCCATAATATTATCTATCACCTTAGCTACACCTCCAATATATTTGTTGTTAGGTGCATTTCAATAACTATAAATTCATAAGTATTATATAATATTTAACAAAATAAAACAAAATAATCCTTTACTTAAAAAATCATGACCACCCGTAAAACGGGTGGTTTGCTCTAGCCCTATAAGGGCATGGTA
>OGTD01000052.1_pt1 | contig 126103 bp, 119 predicted proteins | sample 1574421 | NCBI WGS metagenome assembly OGTD01 (sample SAMN03295820, study PRJEB24534) | human gut metagenome | isolation source: fecal sample 1 from infant 3 | host: Homo sapiens | place: USA: Pittsburgh, PA | collected 2014-07
ATACAAAGTTTCGTAAATTTTTTGCTCTAAAACTACTCCATATTTACTATTTTTCTTTTTAGCTTCTTCTAAATATTCTTTAAAATTTACATCAACATTTAAATCTTCTCCAAAAATAATTGCTTCTAAGGAGTTCCTAATTTTATTAACTACGAAACTTTTATTGGTATCCCAACCGTTGTTTATGGAATCTATTATTATCATACTTAGAGCCTCTATAATCTTATTATTATCATATCCCTTTTTAATCAAAGAGTCTATATCAATTATAGAAGCTTGATAGTAATTTCCATTTTCCCTTGCTTCTTCCAGTATAAATCTAGTATATCCTATCAGACAAGTTGCCCCTATACACTTTCCACATTTCTCTTCTCCCAAACAAATACTATCTAAAGTTTCTTTAAGAACTCTTGTCTGATTATAAAGCTTCGAGGCTACTTCCTTCATAGGAGAACTGACTTTATTCTTTCTATTTGTAAGTAGCTTTCTTATTAAAACAAATTCAACAATTAATAATAACAATAAGTATAATATAATATTAACAATATTTATATAGTCTTTTGGAATTGTATTTAATAGTTTTAAACTTCCAAAGAATACAAAAACTATAGAAGAAACAATTTTAATAGCAACCTCTGGTATCTTTTCCCCAATTTTACTGCCTATAAATATACCAAGTCCAGATGTAGCGACCATACCTAACGTTGTTCCCATTAATATAAAAATAGGATAATTTCCTTCTGTTGATAATGTCATTGCTGTTAATTGAGTTTTATCACCTAATTCTCCAATAAAAAAAGCTAGTGCCACTGTTATAATTGGACTGAAAGCCTTTTTATTCTCAGCTTCATCTATTTCATCATCTTTTAAAGCCATTATACCAAAAATAACAAACATAATTCCAGCAATTATTTGTATTAAATTCATTGGAACTACCTTAGAAATAAAACGACCTAATATAATAGCAATTCCATGATTTAATACAACTCCAAATATGACACCTAAAATTACTTCCTTTACCTTATACTGGGTCGCAAAAGTCATAGCTATTATCTGAGTCTTATCTCCCATTTCAGCAGCAAAAACTAATAAAAATGCTCTAAACAATTCTTTTATCATTCAGATTTCTTCCTCCCATAATGAAAAAACTTTTAGCTTGTTATTACGATTTCAACAAGCTAAAAGTCTTAGTTATTTAATTAGAATAGTTATATTGTATTATTTTTATATGCAATCTTACCTTTTTTAACTACTGTATCAACATGGTTTATTCCAAAATGATATATAATATATTCTAAATTTGGTGAATCAAACATTACTATATCTCCTCGTTTTCCTATTTCAAGACTTCCAATTTCTTCTTCTAATCCTAAAGCTGCAGCTCCATTTATAGTTACAGCTGTAATTACTTCTTCTGGAGTCAATTTCATAATCAATGAACCAAAACTCATTATAAGCTGTAAATTTTCTGTAGGACAGCTTCCAGGATTATAGTCTGTAGATAAAGCTATGGGAACTCCTGCTTCCACCATTTTTCTAGCTCTAGCAAATTTTCCAGTTTGTAAATTAAAGCTAGTGCCAGGAAGTAAATTTGCTATCACACCACTCTTAGCCATTTGCTCAATTCCAATATCACTAGCTGCTATCAAGTGATCTGCCGTGATACATCCTATTTCTGCTGACAATTCCGCTCCGCCTAATGGCTCAATTTCATCAGCATGCAGCTTAGGCTCCATACCATATTCCCTAGCAGCAAGCAAAATCTTTCTAGATTGGTCTATTGTGAAAACACCTTCTTCACAAAATACATCACAGAACCTCGCTAACTTTCTTCTAGCTACTTCCGGTATCATATCTTTAATAATAATATCTACAAATTCATCTGGATTATCTATATAGTCTTTGGGCACAGCATGGGCCCCCATAAATGTTGAAACAACATCAACATGATGATCTTCATTCAACTTATTTGCTACCTCTAATTGTTTCAATTCAGTGTCAAAATCGTCTATCCCGTATCCACTCTTTGCTTCAATCGTTGTTACTCCAAACTTAAGCATAGTATCTAAACTTTTTTTTGCTTGATTATACAACTCTTCAAATGTGGCTCCTTTTGTCGACTTAACTGTAGAGTGAATACCTCCACCTGCTGCTAATATATCCAAGTATGGTACCCCTTTTAACTTCATAGCTAATTCATTTTCTCTAGATCCACCATGTACCAGATGAGTATGAGAATCTACTAATCCTGGGGTTACAGTTTTACCAATACCATTTAATATTACAGTATCCCCATCTACAATAATATCTGATGGTAATTCACCCTCTCCTACATAAATTATTTTCTCACCATTTAAAGCTATTATACCATTTTTTATTATTCCTATATCTTTTAATGATTCTTTAACTCTAGGTTTATTTTCTCCTTTTAAAGTTATTAAATTATCCACATTCTTTATAACTAAAGTAGCTTTCATTCTATCACCTTATTCCATCATTCTTTTTTCTAAAATTTGCCCGTGGTCAAAGTTCTCTAGTCTTAAATAGTAATCCGCTACATCAATCATTGCCGCCATAGGAAGTAATCCTATTATTTCGCTCCCTATAACATTTACTCCATATCTTCTAGCTTCTCTCTCTATTACATCAAACACTCTAAACAGCGGTGTTTTAGTATAGTCTACCATATTCATAGTTACTTGTACAATATTTCTTTCTTTGATTTCTATTCCTAATGCCTTACAATATTTAAATCCTCCTGCCGCACCTCTTATGGATTTTGCAATGTTTTTAGCCACACTAATGTCATTTGTTCCTAGATTTACATTAAATGCTACTAAAGGCATCCTTGCTCCTACTGCTGTAACACCTGACTTTTCGTTTAATTCAATTGGTCCAAAGTCTGGGACCCAATCTTTTTCCTTTAATTTATCTGCCATCCCTTCATATTGACCTCGTCTTACATCGGCTAAGTTCTCACGGCTTAAAGATTCCGCTGATTTCTCATATAAATATACCGAAATATTAAGTTCTTCTCCTATTCTTTTCCCTAACTTTTTTGATAGCTCAACACATTCTTCCATAGTAACATCTGATATTGGAATAAGTGGTATAACGTCTGTTGCACCCATTCTAGGATGTTCTCCTGTGTGACTTCTCATATCTATTAGCTCGGATGCTACCTTGCATGCATTAAAAGCCGCATCTATTACTTTCTCAGGTTCACCAATAAAAGTAACAACTGTACGATTATGATCCTTATCCATAGAATAATCTAGTAGTTTAACATCTTCAATTATTCTAATTTCTTCAACTATTTTTTCTATAATATCTTTATTTCTTCCTTCACTAAAATTAGGTACACATTGAATAATTCTAGCCATTTTATATCCCCCTATGATTAATTTTTCAATTTATCTTCCACTAACTTTTTAACTAAATCATTATCCGCTACATATGGAATTGTAATATGGTCTGTATCTTTAAATTTATTATTATATTCTATACAAGTAGATATTGAATTTTCATTTCTAGCCCAAGCTCTTCTTGCAACTCCACCCATTACATCCCATGGCATTGAAGTTTTAAGGATATTATCAACTCTTTCAGATCCATCTAATACCATCCCAAATCCACCATTAATTGATTTCCCTATACCTACTCCTCCACCATTGTGAAGTGCAATAAGGCTCATTCCTCTAGCTGCATTACCTGCAAAACATTGTGTAGCCATATCTGCCATAATATTACTACCATCCTTAATATTAGCAGTCTCTCTAAATGGTGAATCTGTACCCCCTGTGTCATGATGGTCTCTACCTAACATTATAGGACCCACCTCTTTATTTCTTACCATTTCATTAAATTTTAGCGCTATTTCAGTTCTACCTAGTGCATCTTGATATAAAATTCTAGCCTGAGTGCCTACAACAAGCCCATTGGCTTCTGCATCTCTTATCCATATATAATTGTCTCTGTCTTGACCTCTTCTATTTGGGTCTATACATTCCATGGCTGCCTTATCTGTTTTAATTAAGTCCTCATGCTTTCCACTTAAACAAACCCATCTAAAAGGTCCATATCCATAGTCAAATAACATAGGTCCCATTATATCTTCTACATAAGATGGGAATATAAATCCTTCTGATTCATCTATTCCATTTTTAGAAATATCTTTTGCCCCTGCATCATAAACGGCTTTCATAAAGCTATTTCCATAGTCAAAGAAATATGTTCCTCTTTCTACTAGCTTCTTAATTAATTCAAAATGATGTATCAAAGATTCATTTACTAGTTTAATAAATCTTGATTTATCCTTTTCTATCATTTCTGTTCTTTCTTCAAAGGTTAATCCTTGAGGACAATATCCTCCATCATAAGGAGCGTGACATGAAGTTTGATCTGATAATAGCTCTATATTAATATGATTATCTACTGCATATTCCAGCAAATCTACAATATTACCATGGTATGCAATCGCCACAGCTTCTTTTTTAGTCATTGATTCATGAGCATATTCAAATAATTTTTCTAAATCATCAAAAGATTTATCTATCCAGCCTTGATTTAGTCTAGTCTGTATTCTAGAAAAATCTACTTCTGCTATAATTCCCACACCATTTGCTATTTTGGTAGCTTTACCTTGAGCTCCACTCATACCACCTAATCCAGAACTTACAAACATATGACCTCTTAAGTCACCATCTTCCTTTACTCCAAGTTTCATTCTGCCTGCATTCAATATGGAATTGTAAGTTCCATGAACAATTCCTTGAGGTCCAATATACATCCAACCTCCTGCTGTCATTTGTCCATAGTTTGCAACTCCCATTGCCTGTGCTTTAATCCAATGTTCCTGATCATCAAAAGCTCCTATCATAAGTGCGTTTGTAATAATCACTCTAGGACTTGTTGTAGATGACTTAAATAATCCAACTGGATGACCTGATGCAACTACTAGCGTCTGCTCATCAGTCAATTCCTTCAAATACTTCTTAATCAATCTATATTGCATCCAATTTTGACAGACTTGCCCAGTTTCTCCATAGGTAACTAATTCATATGGATATAATGCTACATCAAAGTCAAGGTTGTTATCAATCATTACTTGAAAAGCTTTTCCTTCGATGCATTTACCTCTATACTCATCTATTGGTTTACCCTTAATATTACCTTCTGGCCTATATCTATAACCATAAATTCTTCCATGGGTAAACAACTCATCTAAAAACTCTGGTGCTAATACTTCATGTAATTCTTCTGGTATATATCTTAGGGCATTTTTAAGTGCAATTTCTATTTCTCTTTGAGTCAAGCTTAATTCTCTCTTTGGAGCCCTTCGTATTCCAGCTTCAAAATTAGGCATAAGTGGCAATTCATTTCCTAACTTGATAGTCATAGCCTCAGAAATTTGCAAATTCTTAATCATAAAATCTCCCCCTTATAATAATCTTCCAATTTCTTTCTCAACAGCATTTACCATATTTTCAGATTTAATTATATCTTCGCATTTGTTTATATCTAAAGACATAACTCTATCATCTTCCATAAACTTGACACTATCTCTTATTACATTATAAGCTATTTTAGTTCCTTTTCCTAATCCTTTATTTCCTCTTAAATCAATTGCTTGACAAGCAGCTAAAATTTCCATAGCTAGAACTTTTCTCACATTTCCCATTATTTCTCTAGCCTTTCTTGCAGCAATGGTTCCCATAGATACATGATCTTCTTGGTTAGCAGATGATGGTATAGAATCTACACTGGCTGGATGTGCCAACACCTTATTTTCTGATACCAAAGATGCTGCTGAATATTGAACTATCATGAATCCCGAATTAAGTCCACCTTTATTAACTAAAAATGCTGGCAAGCCATTACTTAAAGAAGGATTTACTAATCTTTCGAGTCTCCTTTCAGACAAATTAGCTAATTCAGATAACCCTATACCTAAAAAATCAAAGCTTAAGGCCATTGGCTGCCCATGGAAATTACCACCCGAAATTACTTCTTCCTCTTCAACAAATATTAAAGGATTATCTGTGGCAGAATTCATTTCGATCTCAATCCTTTCTCTTACATATTCAAAACAATCTTTGCTGCCACCATGTATTTGAGGTATACACCTTAAAGAATATGCATCCTGCACTCTTAATTCTCCTTGGCGAGTCACCATTGAACTTTTCTCTAATAAAGCTAATAAATTCTTTCCTGTATTTGCTTGACCTTCATGAGCCCTTACACTATGAACTCTGGAATCAAACGCATCTACTATACCATTTAAAGCTTCTATTGTTAAAGAAGCTGCTATATCAGCTGTCTTACTTAACATAATAGTATCATATATTGTTAAGGCACCAATTGATGTCATGACTTGAGTTCCATTAATCAGAGCTAATCCTTCCTTAGAAGTTAATTCAATAGTTGGTATTTCTGCCTTTTCCATAGCTTCCTTGCCAGACATTCTCTTTCCTTGATATATAGCTTCTCCTTCTCCTATCATAACTAATACCATATGAGATAGTGGCGCTAAATCTCCACTAGCTCCAAGAGATCCCTTTTCAGGTATAATTGGATGTACTCCTTTATTTAACATTTCAACTAAAGTATTTAGTGTAGATAGTCTTATACCAGAGAAACCTTTAGACAATGCATTTGCTCTAAGTAGCATAATACCCCTAACTATATCTTCATCTAAAGGATTCCCTACCCCACAAGCATGACTTATAATAAGGTTCCTTTGTAATATTTTCGTTTCTTCTCCAGTGATAACTACATCGCTGAATTTTCCAAAGCCTGTAGTTATACCATAGACAACCTTATTTTCGTCTACGAATTTATCAACTAAGGCCCTAGCTTTTTCTACCCTAGCAACTGCCTCTTTAGACAATTCTACTTCTACTCCTAATCTTACCACCCTTATAAATTCTTCCAAGGTTAAACCATTGCCATTAATAAATACTTTTCCCATAATATCCCCCTCCATTTAAATTCATTAATATATTTCACTACCTAACTAAAGTGCATAAAAAAACCACAGAATTATCTGTGGTTTTTTAATTTAATAGATTTTCTTAAAGTAAATAAATTCTTAGACATAATCTCCCCTACTTTTTAATGATGGAAATTTTTCTAAACCTTTAATTAATTATATCATAATATAGTATAAAATAGTAAATATTTTTTATAATCTATAGGAAAATTCCATCCTATTTCAATTTGAATTTTCCTATGGGTTGTAAAACAATCCTCCTTATTCTGCTAACGCTTCTTTTATTAAACTATAGACGCAAATATATTGCCAAAGTTCTTAGATAAATTAAAGCTATTAAAATCAAACTCTTTATTCTTCAAAGAAGTGGAAATATATAGAATACCTTTTACTCCTTCATCCTTTATTAATGGTAATACTATAATTGATTGCCAATTGGGCAATCCAGATAAAGAATCAACATTGTCTATATTATCCCAATCTATTAAAAATTCTCCTTTTTTACTATCTATTACTCTATCAATAATCTTATGATTTAAAGGAGGAGTTTCTACCCAATCATCATCAAATCTAGCCCGAGTAAAATATTTTTTTGCATCTTTATTCTTTTCAATAATCATCATAGTTGCCCATTCCGCATCTATGGTCTCTAATAATCTTCCTAAAAACGTAAATGTTTTTCCTTTAATATCGCGATTCTCTCTAATTAACTCAATAATATCCATAAGGGCTAAAATATTTCTATTATCTTCATCCATGCTACCTGTTAGAATTCCAGCAAGCTTATCAACTCTATTTATCGTATTATCCATTTGGGCATTCCATAAAATAGCTTTATTCCTACCTGTCTCCTTTGCATGGTATAAAGCTTGGTCAGCCTTTTCAATTAAATCCTCCTTAAATTGACTATGTTGCGGATAAAGAGATATACCTATACTTACAGTAACAGGGTGATCTATTCCTTGAATTTTTAAAGACTCTATATTTTTTCGCACTTTTTCAGCAATATTATATGCCTCTTCTTCCGTTGTATTTTTAAGCAATACGATAAATTCTTCGCCACCATATCGAGCTACAATATCAGTGCCCCTAATCGTTGATTTTAGAGCATTTCCTATTGAGGCTAAAATTTCATCTCCCTTTCTATGGCCATAGTTATCATTTACATTTTTAAATTTATCAATGTCTAGCATCAAAATAGAGAAGTTCCCATTGTTAGACTTAGTTTTACTGATAAGTTGGTCAAATTTTGCTTCATAATACTTTCTAGTAAATGTACTAGTAAGCTTATCAGTTGTTGCCATTAACCTTAGCTTATTGTTTTCCAAGTTAATAAATATTAGATAAGAAAGATTTCTAATCAATTGAAGTCTATCAATATCAAATCTATTGAAAACCTTATCCGTTTCTAAGTAGATATAACCTTGAGTTATACTTTCATCTGAAGAATATTTCCTTCTATCAACTTTTTTTTCATTTTCTTCTTCAAATATAATTATTGGCACGCACATTATACCTTTAATGTCATTTGATAAAAACTCTTTATATCTTTGATTATAAGCCATACTAAAATTGCTATTTATTAAAATTCCCCTCTTAGATCTATCTGCTAAATTTAAAATACCCTCATTGATTTTATAATCAAATTTTTTATCTAGAGATGAAATTATTTCATATTCTTTCTTTTTCTCATTATAGCTTAAAATAAATCCTCTTTTTGCAAAAGATTCCTTCCCCAAATAAGACAATATTAAATCAAGATTATATCTAAAATCATCACTGAGTTTAGATATTAAATTTTCTGTGTTTTTAATATCTAAAGCTTCACCATAATATTCTAATTGTGTAATCCTTACAAATTCTTCACTACCTATTCCATCGATAATTGGAGTTATATCAAAATATTCATATATATTTTCGTCACTTATGCTCTCTAAAGGAAGATAGTCCAATTGACAAGCATATTCTTTTTCTACGGCCGTAAAGATTCTCTCTTTTATTAAGTCTCCCTTTCTACTTTTAATATAACTAAATTTAAAGTTTACGTCATATATCTTCAAAGATAACCTATAGATAATATCTAATGCTTCTACTAAATATTTAATAGCCTGCTTATATTTTCTTTTACAATACAACTTAAACCCAATTACTATATTTAAAAATAGCCTTGAGGAAAATAGATTATCTTGTACCTTTTTTTCTTCAACAAAAATTAAATCTTCAATGGATTTATCTGTAGAGTCAATAATATATAATATGACTTCTCTCATAATATCTAAAAATTCTACTTTTGTTAAATTTATTAAGTTAGAATCTTCTTCGAGTAAGTCTAATGCATAATCAATATCTCCGCATAAAATACTGATTATAGAAAAGTAAAGCAATGCTTTTTTTCGTTCCTGTATTAGTTCTGTTTTCCTATATAACTCTCTAATTTTTTCTATCTCATCCTTATTAAAATAAGATTCATTAAAAAATTTGAAATAAATTATTCTACACTGTGCCTTTAAATATTCTCTAGCATTAAATTCCTTACATAAATCTCCAGCAACTTGCGACTCTTCTATACCTTTTTCCCATTGTCCCATATATCCATAAAATTCTCCCAGAAAATTATGATAACCAACATTGAGCTCTAAGTCTAAAATTTGCTTAGTTTCAAATATTTCTTTTAAATATGCATAACATTCAGAAGCATTGTTATATTCAGAAGTAGCTAAATATATAATACCCATATTAATATTAGCTATTAAAATTCCATTTAAGTCCTGTAATTCTATAGCACCTTTTTTAACTTCCTTCATATATTTAAGTGCTTTCTCAAACTCGTAATTCCTCATATATAGTTCAGCAATATTGTTTAGAAAAATTATTTCTACTTCTTGGACACCGAATTTAGTTGCAATTCCTAGACCTCTTCTATAATTCTCCATTGCTTTCTCATTATTTGCATAATGGTCTGCATATATAGTACCAATGTTATTAATCGGTCTAGTAGCTTCTACTAGGCTATCGGTTTCTTGATGATATAGAATACTCTTTTCATAATTCTCTATAGCTTCCTTTATATTTCCACTTAAAGCTTTAATTAATCCTAAACGGTTATATATAGTACCTAAATATGCCTTAATTTCATAAGTTTCAGATAAAGTAATAGCCTTATATAAGAGTTCTTCTGTCTCTTTTAGCTCCCCATTACTTATACCTATTCTAGCTCTTAAAGATAAAGCTATAATATTACCCTCAATTATATGATTTTCTGTAGATATTTTTTCTATATCTTCAATATATTTAAACGCCAAATGGTTTTGTCCTTTTCGATAATAATTATCTACAGTAATAGACATGCCTTTAATTATATGTTTAAAATCACTTAACCTTCCTGCTTCCTTCTGATAGTCTTCTAAATAGGCGTCTCCTTTTTCCGTTTCCCCCTTCAAAGAGTATATGTCCACTAATTTCTCTAGAATCTTTAGTTTAATTGTGCCTTTACTATCCTTTGCTATATTATATGCTTTCTCAAGCAATAACCTGGCATAAGTACTATACCTATTTTCTAGTTTTTCAAAACCTCCTAGAATTATATTTAGAGCTTTCTCAGATTGATTAGATTTAATTAAATGATATATTAATTCTTCTAATACTAGATCTAGATCATCACCGTAAAAATCCTGAATAATCTTAGATGCCTTTCTATGCAAATTTTCTTTTTCATCCTGAGGAATTTCATAATATACTAATTTCTTTAGTTCACTACTATTTATACTATAACTATATCCCCAGTCTGCTAACCTTTCATCGATAAGCTTTAAACTAGTTAACTCATCTAAATCTTTTTCCAGCTTACTTTGTTCTATATCTAACATATTCATCAATATCTTTTTATGCAGTACATCATCAAATATTGCCATTACTTTAAATACATCAAAATAATTCTTTTTAATAATATCTAGCTGTTTTTTAAAGGCATCATCAAAATCAGCTGGAAAGTACAAATCTGAATAACTATCACCTTTTCTATGCCATTTGCCATCAATGTTAATATAAAATTCTCCTATATTATATAAATGCTTAATAATATATTCTATATGTCTAGGATTTCCTTGACTTTCTTTATATAAGACTGATGCTAAATTGTGTGGTATACGAGACATACCTAATATATTCTTAACCATAAATCCAATTTCTTCTAATCCAAGCTTATGCAGTTCCATATCCATTACATATGAATCCATTTTCCACTCATTTATTTTCTCTTTAACTAAAGTAGTTTCTTCTCCATGACTTCCTTCAAAAGAAAAAATAAAAAACACATTATTTCCTTTAACGTTTTTAATTAGATAATCTAAAAGCATTACAAAATTACTGTTGCATTTCTGTATATCATCAATAATAATATATATTATCTTCTCTTTAGAAAGCTCCGTAAAATAATTTGCAATTCTATTATATAACCTAAATCTTTCTGTTTTTTGATTTAAATCAGTATCTATGCCTTCATCAATATTTAATCTTAACTCTGGAAGTATTCGTGACAACTCATTTCTATATTTCTCTATAAGTTCAGATGGTGTATCCTTCATAGATTGTTTTAATATGTTTGACATATCTAGTAAATCATTACTTATACTTTCATGTATCCCAATAAAATACACATCTCTACCTTTTAGTCTTAATCTATGAGATATTTCACTGAGGAATCTTGACTTTCCGACTCCAAAATCGGCATTTACAACTAAGCCTTTATATCTATTAGTTCCATTTACTATATCATCATCTATTAACATGGACTTATGAATTTCTTTCTCCCTACCAATGATTTTATTATTAAAGGATAAAGAACTTCTGCTTTCTATTAAATCATAGGAATGATTTAGGCTAAAAATATTATTTATTTCATCTATAATCTCCAATAGGTTTACATCTCTTGTAATGAAATCTCTCTTAGTAAGTTGTTTAATAATATTACTTAGCTTTTGTTTTTGTTCTGTAGTTAAAATACCTTCCTCATTATATACAAATGAGTCTACATCATCAACTAGAAAATCCTGTAGTAATAAATATTTAATTAACACACCTAATGAAAAATAATCTACTTTTTTATCATTTTCATCCCTATTTATTAACGCTTCGGGAGATATGAAATATCTTGTTAAATCATCATAATGAGAATTGTATCTTTTTTCAACAATAGTAGCTAAATCCGTAAGTTTTATACTTCTATCTTTAGTTATAAATATTTCTGAAGGATTTAATAATTTGTATGTGAAACCTCTAAAATGTAAAAAATCGATTGTTGCTATAATATCTAATAGAACTTTAAGCTTTTCTTCCAAACTTAGCTCTTCTTTTATATCACTTAATCTAGGACTATGAATATATTCAGATATAGAGTAATATAACAACATATTTACCTTTTTAGTATCTATTGTCTTAACTAGGTTAAACTTTTCACTAGACAATATATGCTTATGATTAATGTTTGATAAATAAATAAAATTGTCGATAAAATAATTTATTAATTCTCTTTGAACATCAAAGTGATAAAGCTTCATCAATTGAATTTTATCGTCTTCCCATAGATCAGATACTTTATACGTCTCAAAATATAACGTATCCTCTAAAACCTTTTCAATCTTATATCTATTGTCGACAATTTTCATGTTATCCCCTCTTTTTTACATCTAATCTTATGACTCATCCTTCATTGCCTCATATAAGGCTTTTAATCCCAAGTGTAATCTATTTTTATCCTCATCACTAAAATTACTTAACTTTCCTGATAAGAAGTCAATACGCTTATTTAACACTTTTTCCAAAATATCATAACCGTTAGGTAATACCTCTACTCTTACAACCCTTTTATCTTTCTCATCTTTTTTTCTTACTACTAACTCAGCTTTTTCCATGCGATCAATAAGATCTGTAATAGTGCTACATGCCAAAGCCATTTTCTGGCTTAATTCTCCAATTGTCATATTTCCTTGGTTTATAAGAATCTGTAAAGCTGAAAATTGAGGTACAGTAATATTAAAGTCAGATAATATTTCTCTCCCTTTTCTCCTTATGATATAATCTACTTTTCTTAGATATTTTTCTATATTAGCTACATTTTCACAGCTTACATTTTCGTTCATTTGTATCCTCCTCTTTATCTTTTCAAAATAGTCTAGTTTTGTTTAGACTATAATTCTAAAGGCCTTCGGTACAATCTCAAAAGTGGCAGGAAGTTTACCACCATATTCACCATCTATATCGATAGACACTTTCTCCCTAGTATCTAATCTCACACTCTTTGACTTAAAATATACAACATTTGGATGATTAATATGATCACCACTAAATATATTAATAAAAATATTGGCTAAGTCTTGAACTCCTGATTTTTTTACAATCACTATATCTAACAGTCCATCTAGGACATCTGCTTTTGGTGCTAATTTTTTAAAACCTCCAATAGATGAGCTGTTGGATATGAGAAATAACAATACTTCTTCATCTAAAGAACACTCTTCGCTTTCCACACTTAATTTTATTGGTTCAAAATTCTGTAGGGTTATCTCTTTCAACCCCTCTATATAATAAGCCATTCTTCCCAATACCATTTTAGTCTCTGGTAAAACTTGGTATCCTACATTAGTTAAAAGTCCACCTGCCGCTACATTTACAAAATATTCACTATTAACCTTGCCTAAATCCACATCTATTGTGTTTTCCCTCTTAATCATATCATAAAACTCCATAATATTTTTGGGAATTTTCATGTAATTTGCAAAATCATTAACAGTTCCTGAAGATAAAATGGCAACTGGTATTTTTCTTTCGCTATTCGCAATACCTTTAGCCACTTCATTTACTGTACCGTCACCACCGCTAGCAACTATGATATCCCAATCTTCCTTGCATGCTTTCATAGTTTCAATCATGGCATCGTCCTTTTTTTGTGTAATAAACTTGCTAATTAAATATCCATCATCTAATAACAATTTACATAAACGATCTACCCGTCTTTCCATAGATTGTCTCCCTGAAGATGGATTAAAAATCACTTTTATTTTCTTCATAAAAATCAGCCTCTCATCATATAAAATAATCTATATAAATTTAATATCAAATCGCCTAATTATATAACATTATATCCTATTATACCAGCAATATAATAATTGTAAAAGAATTTTCAATTTTCAATTTTTAGCTTCAACCACAGAATTTATGCTTAAAAAAAATAAGAATCCAAATCTTAGGATTCTCACTTCTTCTTTATAGCATTTTTTATGGTTTCTATTATCTCAACAATCAACTTAATATAACTATCTATATTTTTTATATTGTATTGAAAAGCATATGCTGTTTCAGATATGCTATCAGTTACCGAATCAAGAGTCTCAGATACTTTATGGGTTGTACTATCAATGGAGTCAGTAATAGAATTTACTTTTCCTGATATGCCATTTATATTTTGTACTAGACCATTTATTTCTGGTGTTAAATCCTTTATAGCACTATCAGTACTTTTAGTAATTGAAGTTAAATTTTTACTTATTGAAGGTAATTGTTCAAGTGTATCATTAATGTTCTTTTCATTTGCTTCAGCTACAATATTTATCTGACTCATTAGTTTATTTATATTCTTTAACACAAGTATTAAGTATGTCAGCGCACCAATGCCTAATAAAAAAAGTATTAGTTTAAATAAATCCTGAATAGTAAGGGTGGCAGTCATTATCTACGCCCCCTTAATAGGATTCACTTTCATCTTCGTTAATATCTTCTTCCACTATTTCCTCTATTTCTTCTTCAATCTCTCCTTCAAAGTCATTAACTAATTCATTTTTCTTTTCTTTTATTCCTTCATATGCCTGTTTGATCTCAGACTTAACCTTATCCTGTAATTCTTTAGTAGCTTCAATTTGTTCATTTACTATAGTTTTAACATTTTCAGCTACTTCTTTTGATTTTTGAGATATATCTTCTCTAGTTTCTTTCCCAGATTTAGGAGCAAATAATAATCCTGCTGCTGCTCCAATTGCAGTACCAATTGCAGTACCTACTGCTACATTTTTTGCGGTTTCAATTTTCTTTTCTCTCTCAGCTTTTCTTTTTTTTTCTTCGATAAACTTGTTTATCATTTAAATCTCCCCTTTATAATTATTCTGTGATTTTCATAATTGTCTTTTACCCTAAAAGACATTTTATAATCAAATTTAAACTAAAATATTCTATTTATTAATCTTATTTAAAACTTATCCTTTAATATCTTTTGCAATTCTGCTGCCTGATAGCCACACTCTTCTGCAAATTTTTTAAATAAATCTGCTATTTCACTATCATTTACTTTTTTTGAGTGTACTTCATAATCTCTGACCATTTCTTGTGAATCTAATATCATCTTTTTAACAATTTCTTTTGTAGTTAATTCCAAAATAATCCCTCCTAAATTTAAATTAATAGTTCTATATGATTAATTGTTTCACAGTATTATCTATTTTATACTTTTATATAAAATATTTTATTTAATACTTTAATTTATTGTAGTTTCATTTATAATAGATACTATACGATTTATTTTGAGTGTCGAAATGCTTGATAAATATTAACAAAAGGAGAATTGAGACCATATGAAAGCCTTTCTTTCTTTAAAAAACTTTTTTTCAAAGCATAAGTGGAATTATCTAATTGGAATCATTTGGCTTATAATTATAGATTCTGTTCAGCTAATAGTTCCACAAATATTCAGGAATTTAACAAATGATTTTGAAAATAACTTGTTAAATTCTAAGGGAATTACAAAGTATGTATGTTTAATTATACTGACTGGAACAGTCATAGCAGCTGGAAGATTTTTTTGGAGAATATATATTTTGGGCACTTCTCGTGAACTTGAATATTATTTAAGAAAAAAAATCTTTAATCACTTATTAACACTTTCACCTAACTATTTCAATACTCACAAAACTGGAGATTTAATGGCTCATGTAACAAATGATGTTAATGCAGTGCGAATGGCTATTGGACAAGGAACAATAATGATTGTTGATTCTGGTTTTATGATAATTCTATCTCTTATTATGATGATAAAAACTACAAATCTTAGACTAACTTCCATAGCTCTATTTACCTTACCGTTTATCATTATTGTAGTTAGCAAATTTGGTAAAATTATTCATAAGCGTTTCAAAATAGTTCAAGAGGCCTTTTCTGACCTTACAGACACTACCCAAGAAAGTTTTTCTGGTATCCGGGTCGTTAAATCTTTTGTACAAGAAGAGCTTGAATTAGAAAAGTTTTCTAGGGTAAATAAGGACAATTTGAATAAAAATATAGATTTAGTTAAAATATCTGGAACATTCCACCCATTTATCCAGTTTATATCTTCAATTAGCTTTCTTTTAGTAATATTTTATGGAGGCAAAGAAGTAATACTAAATAGAATTTCTTTGGGAGACTTTATTGCCTTTAACTCATATTTGGGCTTGTTAGTATGGCCAATGATGGCTTTAGGTTGGGTTATAAATGTTTTACAAAGAGGAGCTGCTTCTATGGATAGGATCAATTCTATTCTAGATGAGAAACCAGATATTTCTGATGTTGAAGATGCTATTAAATTAAATAAATCAAAAGGAAAAGTTGAATTCCAAGAGGTTAGCTTTAAATATCCTGGAGCTAATAGTTATGCTCTTAGGAATATAAATTTTACTGTAGAACAAGGAAAATCACTAGCAATAATCGGTAGAACTGGTAGCGGTAAATCAACAATTGTAAGTTTGCTGCTAAGGCTTTACGACATTCATAAAGGTAAGATTTTATTTGATGACATAGATATTAAGAATCTATCCTTAAAATCCCTTAGAGAAAATATAGGATATGTTCCGCAAGATAACTTTTTATTTTCTACTACTATAGAAGAAAATATTGGGTTTTCATTTGAAAATTCAATTTCACATGATAGGGTTATTCATGCAGCTATATTAGCTGAAGTATATGATAATATTCTAGAATTTCCAAATGATTTTCAAACAATTTTAGGAGAAAGAGGTGTCACCCTATCTGGAGGCCAAAAACAAAGAACTTCTATTGCACGGGCTATAATTAAAGAACCTTCTGTACTTATTTTAGATGATAGTTTATCTAGTGTAGATACTCAAACAGAAGAGAAAATATTAAAAAATTTGAAAAATTTTATGAATACAAGAACTACTATTATTATAAGCCATAGAATATCTACAGTGAAAAATTGTGATGAAATTATCTTCTTAGCTGATGGTGAAATTGCTGAAAGAGGAACACATGATTTTCTTATATCTCTTAATGGGTTATATTCAGATTTATATGAAAAACAATTATTAGAGGAAAAAATAGTTAATGATTAGGAGGGAAAAAATTGAGTAATGAATATAAAGATGATGAAATAATGGGAAAGGCCTATGACTCAAGGTTAATGAAACGACTTTTACAATATGCAAAACCTTATTTTCTATACCTTCTCTTAGCTATTATTATGATGATTGGAATTACAGCTTTAGAGCTTTTAAGACCTTATCTCCTCAAAATTACTATTGATGATTATATTACAGGATATAAAAAACCTATGTATGAAATGGAAATAAATGATCCCCATAAAGGTATAATTTTCAATAATAAAAAATATGTTAGACTTGATTCCATAGATATAGAAGAAAGAGTTAATTTTAATTCTTATCCTGTTGTTAATATAATACAAGAGAATGGAGAGTATTACCTTGGAGATTATAATAGTGAAATAATAGAAGATAGAATGCATTTAGATAATGAATCATATACAGACTTTAGAGAAATAGATATTAAAGGCATAAATAAAATATCAGCCATATTTATAATATCCATAATATTAGCTTTTGCTTTAAATTATTTTCAAGTGCTTATACTTAATTATACTTCACAAAAGATAGTGTTTAATATAAGACAAGAAATATTTTCACATATTCAAAGTCTTTCCATTTCTTATTTTGATAAAAATCCAATCGGAAGACTTGTTACTAGAGTAACAAATGATACAGAAACCTTAAACGAAATGTATACTTCAGTTTTAGTAAATCTCTTTAAAGATATATTTATCCTCATAGGTATTGTTTTTGTTATGATAAAAATGGATTTGACCTTAGCGTTGCTTTCCCTTACTCTGCTGCCTTTGATTTTAATAGCCTCAATAATATTTAGGAAAAAGATTAGAGTAATTTACAGATTAGGTCGAGCACAGCTAGCTAAAATCAATTCTACTTTGAATGAAAATATAACTGGAATGAGAATTATACAAATATTTAAAAGAGAGGATAAAATCTCTACTCAATTTGATGAGATTAATACTGATTATCTGAAAACAGCAAAGAAAGAAATCACTTTGTTTGCTATTTTTAGACCGTCTATTGAAGTAATCCGTTCATTAGGTATAGCTACTATTATATATTATGGAGGGGGACAAGTTGTTTCAAACGCTTTAGAGTTTGGAGTATTATATGCTTTTATAGATTATCTACAAAGATTTTTTGAGCCAATACTTGATTTAACCGAAAAATATAATATACTTCAGTCTGCTATGGCCTCAAGTGAAAGGATTTTCACTATACTTGACGATAATACTATAATTGAAAATCCCATTAATCCATTTATCCCTAATAATATTAAAGGTAAAATTGAATTTAAAAATGTGTGGTTTGCATATGAAGGTGAAAATTGGGTTTTGAAGGATGTTAGCTTTATAATAAATCCTGGAGATACTGTGGCTTTTGTAGGAGCAACTGGAGCAGGAAAATCATCTATTATCAACCTTATAACTAGATTCTATGATATACAAAGAGGTGAGATATTAATAGATGATATTAATATTAAAGAATATGATAAATTTCAGCTTCGCAAAAATATAGGTGTAGTATTACAAGATGTATTTCTTTTCACTGGAACAATAGAAGATAATATTAGACTAAATAACTTTGAAATCCCTGATGATAGGATAATAGAAGTATCAAAATATGTAAATGCAGACTATTTTATAAATAAATTGCCACTTAAATATAAAGAACCTGTGATGGAGAGAGGTTCAACATTATCTTCTGGTGAAAGACAGCTTCTTGCTTTTGCAAGAACTTTAGCTTATAATCCTAGTATATTGATATTAGATGAAGCAACTTCTAGTATAGATACAGAAACAGAACTATTAATTCAAGATGCCTTAGAAAAATTAATCAAAGGTAGAACTAGCATTGCCGTTGCTCATAGGTTATCAACTATACAACATGCAGATAAGATCATAGTTCTTAGCAAAGGTGTTATTAAAGAAGTTGGGACGCATCAGGAGCTATTATCTAAGGAAGGAATGTATTATGATTTATATAAACTTCAGTATAAAGAGGACTTCAGCCAATGACTCTTTACTACTTAGTAGTTTTTTAGTAGAATATTTTAGACAATAAATGTTTAGGAGTGTTAAACAAATGTATGATTTTCATCTTCATAGTGAATATTCCATTGATTCAAAAACATCCATGGAAGATATGGTAGTAACAGCAATTGATAAAAATATGAAAAGTATTTGTTTTACCGATCATGTTGATTTTGATTCTACTGCACAAAGAATTGATTTTGTTTTTAGAACTTCTGATTATTTTAAAAACATTAGACAAGTAAAATATAAGTATATGAAGGATATTGAAATACTTGCAGGAGTAGAAATTGGAATTCAACCTCACTTACTTGAAAGATACAATAGGTTTATTGAATCTAATGATTTTGATTTCGTGTTAATGTCAATTCATTCAGTAAATAAATTAGATATTTATTCTGATAATTTTACTAAAGGTGTTAAACCTATAACCGCTTTGGAAGAATACTATAAGGATATGTATTATTGCATAAAAAACTTTAACAATTTTGATGTCTTGGGACATCTAGATTATATAGACAGATATTTTGAAGATTATTCTTCTATCCCAAAATATGACGATTATTACTATCCTATAGAATGTATCTTGAAACTTCTAATAGAAAATGGTAAAGGTATTGAAATAAATACTGCAGGAATGAGATATGGATTAGGTTATTTCCATCCTAAGATTCAGATATTGAAATTATACAAAGAATTAGGTGGTGAAATAATAACCATAGGATCAGATTCTCATACCCCTGAAAATATAGGATATGAATATAGAACTGTAGAAAAAATGCTTAAAGAAATAGGTTTTAAATATATTCATATATTTAAAGAGAGAAAAAAATACCCTATAAATATTATCTAAAAATCCTCTTAAAGCTAGCTTTAAGAGGATTTTCGCCCACAATGCCGTCAACTCAGCTAATTCACACCCGCCTTAATAAAGGGGGGTTTCCTGTTAATATCTTCTAACGTCCTCTCTTAGAAGGCTTGTTATCCAATATTAAACGCAGACTCCCGTGTCTGTTATGTCGGTTGAATTATCAGAGATAACGCACACCGCAGAAAATTCTTATAATATTATTATACATCTTTTATTATGTTTTTTCAAGCAAACTAAAGATTTTATTCTTTTCTATGCTCTAATTAGTATTTTGTTAATTTCATCTTCAGATAATACTTCTTTTTCTATAAGATTCTCTGCTAAGGATTGTAAGCTATTCATATTACTATTTAATATATTAATAGTATCTAAATAAAGCTTCTCTAGTATCTCCTTAGCCCTATTTAATAACCTTCCATCATCCAAATTTCTACTGGATAAAACGTTATAGTTTAATAATCCAACTATTTCATCCATTCCGAATACTCCAATCATGGATAAAGTCATATTAGTAGCTTTCTCCAAATCTGAAGACGCCCCAGTTGTTATTTCTTCTTTTCCAAATATTATTTCTTCCGCCGCCCTTCCTCCAAGAGCAATCATAATATTGGATAATATATCTTTCTTTGTTTGATACATCTTATCTGGAGGAATATTTAAGCTAAATCCTCCCATACCCTTTGTACTAGGTATTATACTCACTTTAGTAACCCTATTATCTTTAGCTATTAATTTCGCCACTAGAGCATGTCCTGCCTCATGGTAAGCTGTGATTTCCTTATCCTTAATATCTATAGAGGATCTATCTTTTTTCTCTTCCCCAACTAACACTGAATAATATGCTTTATTTATATGATCCATAGTAATTTCTTTTGATTTTTCTTTTACGGCAATAATAGCAGATTCATTCATTAAATTTTCAAGTTTGGCACCACTAAAATAGATAGTTTCTAATGCAACTTTTTTTAAATCTACTTTTTTAGAGACAGGTTTGTTTTTACTGTGTAGCTTAAGTATTTCATATCTTCCATTTACATCAGGGAGAGAAACCTCTACTTGTCTATCAAATCTTCCAGGTCTAAGTAATGCTTCATCTAGTATATCTATTCTATTGGTAGCTGCCACTACAATAATTCCCTCATTTTCCTTGAAACCTGACATCTCCGTCAAGAGTGCATTTAATGTTCTATCCCCTTCTTCACTACCAGAAGGATGGTCTCCAGACTTTCTCTTTTTTCCAAGAGAATCTATTTCATCAATAAATATAACAGATTTTCCTGCTTCTTTAGCCTTTTTAAATAACTCTCTTATACGGCTAGCCCCAAGTCCTGCATATACTTGTACAAAGTCTGAACCTGATACAGCATAAAATGGAACTCCCGCTTCACCAGCCATAGCTTTTGCTAAAAGTGTCTTTCCTGTACCAGGAGCCCCATATAAAAGAACACCTCTAGGTAATCTTGCACCAAACTTATTATATATCTCTGGATTTTTGATAAAATCAACCATATCCATTAAAGATTCTTTAGCTTCTTCGTTGCCTGCTACATCATCAAATGTAATTCTCCTAGATGAATAATCTGTAGTTACCTTCGACATATTAGACATTTCTTTTTCCGCTTGCTTAGACATATTTCTATTTAAGTAGAATATCGTAAAGCCCATTACTGAAACTAACAAAAGCATAGGTATAGCTTGATTCAAATTCCCATCCTTTTCTACTACCTTAACATCATATAGTAATAATTCTTCTTTAAATTTTTCAGTTCTTGGATTATCAGTAATTGCAACTTTTCCATTTTTAAGTTTTATCTCAATCTTCCCATTATTCGATAATTTAACTTCCTCTACTAGACCTTTTTGTACATGAGTTAAAAATAAAGTATAAGGCATTTCCTCCACTTTATTTTTATTTTTTATATATAATAATCCAGTAGATAATATAACAATAGAAATAGCTATAGATATGATGATTTTCATTTTTTTATTTATCTCCATAACACCACTCCTTCGGTTTACATAATATCTATTAAATTATAACACCATCTTAGCCATATGTCTATTTCCTTGATTTGTTAATTTTGATACGAGGGATTAAAGTAGAATTTTCCTATTCGTTATAAAATAAGGGACCTTTCCATATATGGAGGCCCCTTATTTCTCTTACTTATTTTTATCTAACATTTCTAATATTTTATCCAATTTGGTATTTTGTTCCTCGCTCAACATAGGTCTGATGCTTTCCAACTTTTCCAATATTGTAGCAAATTGTTCTTCACTCATTTGATCTTCCATCTCAGATTTTACTCTAATAATCTCTACAAATATATCCTCATCTGATTTATCCATATACTTATCTGCAAGATTTCCAATCATTGAAAGTTCTGCATCACTAGGATTATACTCCCCAATATTGTCAATCATCTTCTTGATTTTCTTATCTTTCATTTTTATACCTCCCTTTCTTATATCATAATTTATGAAAGATAAAATAAATATATTACTAAATCATAGTGCAACTATTAATTTGCTTTTGCATATAATGAATATTATACCTAGAGTCAGGGGGGCTAATTTTGGATAATAAGTTATTAATATTTATATTTCTTTTAATAATTGGAAAGAATCAAGGCAATGAATTCGCTAGTCTGCAAACCTTAGGAAATTTTATAAACAACATTGAAATTGACCCTAAGTATACATTAGAAAAGATTAAGATAGTAAAAAAGGTCGGAGCATACTTTCCTGAGCATTACATACCTTTGATAAATAAATCAATACTATTTACCGAACGCCTTATAAAGATAAATGAATTAGTTGATTTTATGCAAAATGATGAGTATCAGTATATTAAAGAACCAATATCTGTAGATAACACTAAAGATAGATTAAATAAAATTATGCATACTATACAGAAAGAAGTTCCAAGACCAGAAGTGAATAACCTTGGAACTATGATGGATTTAATACTAAACATGGATAAGTATAAAAAAATGTTTTCAATGTTATCATCTCTTATGGGTAATCAAGATAATTCAAAAGATCCTACTCAGTTAATGAGTATGCTTGCACCTATGCTGGGTAACGATAGTCAAAAAAATAATGATAAACTTAAAGAAATGGGTAAAATGATGGAAATAATGAAAGTCTTAAACTCACCAAAGCAAGAAAATAGCAAAGAAGATAAGAAAATAGAAATAGTAGAAAAGCCACCTAAAGAATAAGTGTTACTTATTCTTTAGGTGGTTAATTAGTCTTTTCATATCCTCAGGTAGAGAGGCGATAAATTCTATATCTTTTTTTGTTCTAGGATGTTTTATTTTTAAATAATATGAATGCAAAGCTTGCCTATCTATATAAGGGCTTTCTTCATTATATAGAACATCTCCTATTATTGGATGGCCGATATGATTTAAATGAACTCTAATCTGATGAGATCTCCCTGTAAATATCTGTACATCAAGTAAGGATGCCTCTTTATATTTTTCAATTACAGTATATTTAGTTAAAGCCTTTTGCCCATTTTCTGTCACTACTTTTTTAACACTTTTGTCTTCCTCTCTTCCGATAGGTAAATCTATATAATCTTCATTTTTTTCTACAATACCAGATACTATTGCCTGATACTTTTTTTCCACTTCATTTGATTCAAACTGCAAAGCCATTTGCTGATGTGCAAAAGGATTCTTTGCTACAATTAAAATTCCAGTAGTATTCATATCTAGTCTATTTACAAATCTTATCTTCTTCTTTATACCTTTTTCTTTAAAATAATATGATATTCCATTGGATAAAGTATTTTCTTGATGAGACTTTGTTGGATGTACCACTATATTTGGTTGTTTATTTAAAATCAGAAGATCAAAATCCTCATAAATAATATCTATCTCCATTTTTTCTGGTGTTGTATTCTCATCTTCGTTTTCCATATATATAGATACTAAATCACCTTTTTCAAGAATTAATCCTTTTCTTTTAAATTTACCATTTACATATATTTGCTTTCCTTTGTATAACTTTCTAAATAATCGTCCTGAAATATCATTACTAGAGAGGAATTCCTCTAAATCTAGTCCATCTTTATCAGCTTTAAAAACAACAATATTTTCATTTTCTTTAAATAAATTCATAATTTCCTCCAAATTTTCTTATCTTTATTATATAATATTGGTAAACTAATTATATCAAATTTTATTTAATTTTAAAGATAAAAACCGTTTAGGGGGTCAATTTGTGAATACCATAGATAATAGAATAATTAATATTATTTCAAATTATAATTTTGAATCAAAGAAAACATCCCAGCTTTTATCAGAAAAGCTTAAATATAAAGGTTTCCATATACCAGAGAATTATAGCGACAATGCGGAGCTTAATATATGCGTTGGTGGTGATGGTGCATTTCTAAGAGCAGTACATCGCAATAAATTCCCTAGTATTCCTTTTGTAGGAATAAATACTGGTCATTTAGGTTTTTTTCAAGAAATATTACCTGGAAATATTGATGAATTTATTGATAAATATATAAATAAGGATTATGTTGTCGAAGAGATTTCGTTAGTAAATGCAAAAATATGTACTAAAAACAAATGCTTTTTTCTCACTGGTGTAAATGAAATAGTTATTAAAGGAATTAAATCCAAGGTAGTTCATCTAGAAATATTTATAGATGGTAATCATTTAGAGAAATTTAGTGGCGATGGGGTTATTATATCAACACCCGTAGGTAGTACTGCCTACAATTTTTCCAGTGGTGGAAGTATAATATATCCATCACTAAAAACACTACAACTTACTCCTCTATCACCTATTAGTTCTAAGGCTTATAGATCTCTGCCAAATAGTGCAGTGGTGCCGGGAGATATAATTATATCTATTAAACCAGAACTTAGATATGAAAATTCAATTTTAGTCATCAATGATGGAGTTGAATTCAAATACAATAACATCACTAGTATCGATTTGAAGATTTCTGATAAAACTATTAAAAAATTGAACTTCGATAAGAATATGTACTGGGATAATTTAAAGAGCAAGTTTCTATAGAAAACTCCCCCATTATAGTATAATGGGGGAACTTTGTTTAATCTTTATTCTCTAAACTCTCAATTATTCTATCCATGCCTTCCCTTATTTCTCTAATATCCCTTATAGCAGAAAGAACTTTAACGAAGATATATACACCTAAAGCCATAATAGCTATTAATGATAATAGACTAATATAGCTCATCAGTAATGAACTAAGATTGGGTAAAGCCCTTACCTCTACCATTATATTCCCCCCGTGAAAAACTTAAATTATATCAACTTATCCATCTCATCAACTAATTTACTAAATAACTTCATTGCATTATTTACTGGTTCTTCTGTAGTCATATCTACTCCTGCTGCTTTTAGTACATTTAATGGATAATCTGAGCTTCCACTCTTTAAGAAGTTTATATATCTATCTACTGCTGGTTTTCCTTCTTCTAATATCTTTTCAGATAATGCAACTGCTGCTGAATAACCTGTTGCATATTGGAATACATAGTAGTTATAGTAAAAATGAGGTATTCTTGCCCATTCCATTGCAATTTCGTCATCTACCACTACATCTGGTCCGTAATATAATTCATTTATTTTCTTATAGGCCTCACATAGATAATCAGCAGTCAATGCTCCGCCATCTTCAAGATATTCATTTATTGTTTTCTCAAATTCTGCAAACATAGTTTGTCTAAATACTGTAGTTCTAAAGCTTTCCAAATAATGATTTAATAAATATAATTTTTCATTTTTATCTTTAACATTTTTTAACATGTAATCCATAAGTAAAGCTTCATTTGCAGTGGACGCAACTTCAGCTACAAATATGGAGTAATCTCCATAAATATAAGGTTGTGTCTTTCTTGTGAAATAGCTATGAATGGAATGTCCTAATTCATGAGCCACTGTAAATACATTGTCCAATGTATCATGGTAATTTAATAAGATAAATGGTTTAGAATCATAGGAACCACCTGAATATGCACCAGATCTTTTCCCTCTATTTTCATATACATCTATCCACCTTGAACTGAATCCTTCTTCTACCGCTTCCATATATTCTCCGCCTAGAGGAACTAAGGCTTTTTTTACTAATTCTACGCCTTCCTCATATGGTATTTTTAAATCTACATCCTTTACTATTGGAGTATATAAGTCATACATATGAAGTTCTTCCACTCCTAAAGCTCTTTTTCTAATTGTCATATACTTATACATACTATCTAAATTATTATGAATGGACTTAATTAAATTATCATAAACCGATAAAGATACATTGTTTTGATCTAAGGATGCTTCCCTACTTGATTTATAATTTCTTACAGTAGCATTAAATATATTCTTTTTTAAATCTCCATTTAGCGAAGCAGCAAAGGTATTCTTAAATCCTTTATAAGTAGTATACAGAGCTTCAAATGCTCTCTTCCTCACATCCCTATCTTTTGATTCCATAAGTGGAATAAAATTACCATGAGTTACCTCTACATCTTTACCCTCTTCATCTTTTATTGTAGGAAATTTAATGTCTGCATTATTTAACATGGAGAATATTTTCTGTGGTGAATTAGCCACCTCTCCCATTTGAGCTAATATAGATTCTTCTCTAGCAGAAAGCACATGTTCTTTTTGCCTCATAATATCGTCAATATGCTTTTTATATAACTTTAATTCAGGTTTTTCTTCATAATATTTTTCTAATGTAGCTAAATCTAATGTTAATATTTCTGGTACTACATAGGAAGTCTTTTCTCCCACTTCTACGTATAACCCCAATCCTTTATCAGATAAGGCCTGAGAGTTTCCTTCTCTAGTATCTTCATCTAATTTCATATGCGCATAGGAATATAGATGTTCTGTTATTCTATATAAATCCCCCATATCATTTAACACATTATAAAGATTTTCACTACTTGAAACTACTTTTTCCTTATAGGATTCAAAGTTTTTAGCCATTTCTTTGGCATTATTATATGATTTTTCCCATTCGCTAAAATCAGCAAACATGGACTCTATATCCCACTTTTTTTCCTTTGGAATATCTTTTCTCTCAAGTATTTCATTTTTACTTGTCATCTTATTACCTCCCCTTATTCATTGATATTATTTATTACATGTAACATAATATCCCTCGCTATAGGTGCTGCAGATTTACCTCCAGTTGATCCTTCTTCTTCCAATATCACCGCAACTGCAACCTTTGGATCATCTGCTGGTGCAAAGCCAACAAACCATGCATGAGATTTACCTGAAGAATTTTCAGCTGTTCCTGTCTTCCCTGCCACCTTTACATTTTTTATTCTTGCATTTGTTCCTGTTCCAGATTTTATTACCTCTACCATCATATCCTTAACTTCATTGGCTATAATAGAATCTGTTCCTTGAGATAAAATTTCAGTTGTATTTTTTCTTAATATCTTATCATTTTTAGATATAATCTCTTTAACAAGAATAGGTTTAACTACCTGACCTCCATTTGCTATACCAGAAGCTATTAACGCCATATTCAGTGGTGTAACTAATAATTTGCCTTGACCTATAGCTGCGGCCGCAATATCTGTTTTACCTAAATTTTCTTTGAAAGGGAATTGAGAGTTTTTGATAGGTAAATCAAATGGAATGTCATTATTTATCATAAATTTCTCTGCCACATTTCCTATTTTATCTTTCCCTATTTCGATTGCCTTTTCAGTAAAATATGTGTTACACGATTTAACTAAAGCCTGTTTTAAATCAATATTGCCATGCGCCTTTCCTTGATAGTCTTTAAATACATATCCATTAATATTAGTACTACCTGTACACTCATAAGATTTATCTAGATTCACCGTATTTAAGGCAGCAATAGTAGTTATAATCTTAAATGTAGATCCAGGGGCATATAATCCTTGAGTAGCTCTATTTATAAGTGGGCTGTCTGGATTTTCTGTTATTTCCTTCCAGTCCTCTTTTAAATTTGATACATCAAAATCTGGGAGACTAACCATTGCATATACTTCTCCTGTAGTGGGGTTCATAGCGACAATTGACCCCTTCTTTCCCTTTAACAATGATCTAGCCTTAGTCTGTAGATCATGATCTATAGTTAATTTAATTGAATTTCCTTCAGTTGTTGGTGCAACAATATTTTTTATTTCATTTATAGCAGCATTTTCATTTATATTTAATAAGGTGTTATTATATTGAAGCTCTAAACCTGCTTTTCCATATTCTCTATAACTATAACCTATTATATGGCTATATAATCTCTCATATAAATAGTATCTATTATATACATCACCTTTTTTTTCACTATATGCTAATGTTCTTCCATTTCGATCTAGTATTGAGCCTCTTAATATTGATTCTTCGTTAATCCATAGTCTTTTGTTATAGCTATTATTCTTTATTGCTTCTGCTCTAAAGACTTGAAAATAACTAATATATACTATTAAAGATATAAACATTAAGCAGAATCCTACTAAGACAAAAATTACTCTTTTATTCTCCTTGTTCATCCTTGTCCTCCTTAATTTCTATTTCCTCAGAACATATTTGAAGTATTCCTAAAGCAATAAAACTTGATAATATAGAACTACCTCCATAGCTAACAAATGGTAAAGTTAATCCTGTTAAAGGTATCATCTTAAGTACGCCGCCTAAGATAATAAATGACTGAATTCCAAATAAAATACTGATGCCTAAAGCCAAGATTTTATAAAATGGATTCTCTTGAGATATTCCAATCTTAAACCCTCTGTATACTAAAATCATAAATAGCATTATTATACCTATGCCAGTAAAAATTCCCATTTCCTCACAAATAGCTGAAAAAATAAAATCTGTGTATACTACTGGAATAAACTCTGGATGACCTAGACCTAATCCCCTACCAAAGAAGCCACCTTCAGCAATAGCAAATAAGGACTGTGTTATCTGATAACCTTGCCTCTCTATATATTTCCAAGGATTCAACCAGGCTTGAAATCTAATTTTAACATGGTCAAATAATGTATATCCCAATATACCTCCTATAGTAAAAAGACCAATATTATAAAAGATTAGCTTTCTGTCCTCCTCATAGATAAATTGTATTGCAATAAATATTGCATAAAAAACTAGAGCTGTGCCTAAATCTCTTTGCAAAAATAATAATATAATAAATGAATATACAACTCCCATTAAATAATAAGACGAGTATTTCTTTTCTTTCCATTTTGAAATATTAGAGTAATAAGCTGCTAATATAAAAATAAGCAAGAGTTTTGTAATTTCGGCTGGTTGAAAAGCAACTTTTCCTAAGTTGACCCAGTTTATAGCACCTTTTTTTCTACTTCCAAATATAAATGTTATCAAAAAAAGAACATAGGATCCTGCTGTATAAAGATATATCCAATTTTTCCATCCTCTAATATACTTCAATATAAAATAGGTTATAAAAAACACAAATATACCAGTTGATAACCATATTAATTGTTTAATACCTAACCCTTCATCAATCCTATATATCATTATAATTCCTATGGATATTAGCATAGTAACAATTAAGAATATATAGTTGTCACCAGTAGAAACCTTAGCTAATATATAATTTGATAAATATATTATTAATATCAATCCTATACCTGTCCCTAATGTTAATCTATCAATTTTTTCTCCTTGATAGACTAATAATAAAGATAAAGCTAAAATTTCAAAAATAAATAATAAATTTCTTGGGGATTTCCCCCTAATTACTTTTTTAAACATAATATTCTCCTATCATCTATTCACAAATAGAAATTCTATCTGTCCAATTCTAATAATATCTCCGTCATTTAGTCTTGCTACATCAAAAATCTTATCCCCATTTAAATAAGTGCCATTAGCACTATTTAAATCTTCTAGATAATAATCTCCTTCATCTTCTATTATCTGAAAATGTCTCTTTGAAACAAAGGGATCCTTTACTACAATATTATTATCCCCGTGTCTACCTAAAGAAATAGAATCATCAATAGAGTAATATTCTTTTATCTTAAATGGTAAAGAATCTTTTCTATTAATTAGTTTCAGATATACTTTTTCATCAGAAGATATTCCTTCCATGCCTCTTATATCTAAATAAATAAGTCTAATAATACTAAAGATGAATAAATATATAATTACAATAAATATATATTTAAATAATATGGCTAATATATTGTACATAAACTATTCCTCCAAAATTCTCTCTATTTAACTATGTTATCACAAACTTTGTCCATTGTGAATTATTTTAAACCTATACATTCTAAATATATTGCTAATATTATTAATAATTTTAGCAACTACTATTTAAACAATAGTGAAAATCTGATAAGATATTATAAAAGCAAAAATGGGGGTGTTAATTTGAACAAATTAAAACGTTCTAAAAGTAACAGGGTTTTTTCTGGTGTTTGTGGTGGTTTAGGAGAATATTTTAATATTGATCCTACTATAGTACGTGTTGTCTGGGTATTACTTGGATTACCATCTTTTGGCACTACATTTGTAGTTTATCTAATATGTAGCTTTGTTATACCTGAAGATGATGGAATTATTCATAGTGATGATTATAATGAAAAACTTCGCAATAATACTCCTCTTTTAATAGGCGGTGGATTAATAATATGGGGTAGTTTCTTGTTAGCTAAGATACTATTTCCTTGGTTTACCATAAGGCTCGCAAGTTTATGGAGGTTTTGGCCAGTTCTATTAATATTATTGGGCATATATATCTTGATTAATCAAAGAGATAAATAAAAAAGGCTTATATCCAAAATGAATAAATTAAGTAAGCCTGTTTTGAAACCTGTAGAAAAGTTAAAATTTGAAAAGGATTTGTAGAAACTTTCCTATGGGTCATAAAAAGTCTTGGTATACCAAGACTTTTTACTAATACTTATATTTATGGCATATAATGTGAGAATATTATTATTTTAGCAAAAGGAGTTATTATGAAAATTACTAGTATTGAACCACAAAGAAATAAAAATAGAGTTAATATTTACGTAGATGATGTTTTCTCCATAGGAATAGCAGAAGAATTAAGATTCAAACATAAATTAGAAGTCGGCATGGAAGTAGATGATGATTTTATTAAAGACGTTCTTCAATCTGAAGAACAAAATAAAGTTTTAAATTATGCACTCAATTTACTGTCATATAGACAACGATCAGAAAAAGAAATGTATAATGCCCTTAAGCGTAAAAATTTTGAGGATTCTTATATCAAAAATGCAATGAATTATTGTAGAGAAAATCGTTATTTAGATGATAAAACCTTCACCGAATCATTCATTAGAGATAAAATAAATTTAAGTAAATTTGGCCCTGAAAGAATAAGGTATGAACTAATCTTGAAAGGAATACCAAAAAATATCATTGATGATCTTCTTATTCTTGACTATGATGAACAATATGAATCAGCAATGAATTTAGCATTGAAAAAACTATCCTCTTATAAAAAAGAGGATCGTAATAGCATCTATAGAAAACTCAGTGGTTTCCTACAGAGAAAAGGGTATTCCTATGATATTATATCTAAAGTTATGAAAGAAATCCTGAAGGATTAGGTGATTTAATTTGTGCTACGTGTATATCTTACGATGTAAGGACAATACTCTTTATACAGGCTGGACTGTAGATTTAAATAAAAGAATATATATGCATAATTTAGGTAAAGCTTCCAAGTACACTAGGGCAAGATTGCCAGTTGAACTAGTATATTTCGAAAAATTTGATAATAAAATAGAAGCACAAAGAAGAGAATATGCTATCAAGCAGCTTTCAAGGTCCCAAAAATTAAAGCTTATTAGCGATTATAATTAATTATATAGTTGAATCACAAGATTTTAGAGGTGATATAATGATTCATTTTTTTGATAGAGTATCAAAGAATCCTATAATTGCAGCAGTACAAAATTTAGATAAATTAGATGATGCCTTAGATTCTCCCTGTGAAATAATATTTCTTCTATCAGGAAATATATTTAACTTGAAAGAAATATCTTATAGAATAAGTTCAAAAAATAAGGGTTTATATATACATATAGACTCTATAGATGGTTTTTCCAAAGATACTTGGGGTTTGGAATATATAATTAAAAATATATCTCCTGACGGAATAATAACAGAAAAGAACAATTTAGTGAAATTAAGTAAGGATATGGGGGTATTCACTATACAAAGATTATTTATACCTAACTCATGTTCTCTAGAAAATTCCATATCCTCCATAAAAAAAACACGACCAAATGCTATTGAAATACTTCCTGGAATAATGCCAAAAATAATAAAAAAGGTTATTAAAGAAACAAAAATATCCGTAATCGCCAGTGGTTTAATTACGGATAAATATGATTTAGATTCTAGTCTAGATGCTGGAGCTATAGCTGTATCTGCATCTTGTAAAGATGTTTGGTATATATAAATTTATTCTCTGCCCTTTTTAAATATCCCAATAATAAGCCCTGTGGATAATCCAATAAATCCAGCAATCATTGTAGTTACAACGACCAATAATCTATTAACATCCCCCAATGTTGAAGAATCTACACCTACATAAAATAGATTATATATTCCTATTAAAATCAGGATGAATCCTGGAATATATTTTATAGCCCTATTTTTTTTAGAAATAAGATAGGTTATAAAAGTAATAACTATTGCTCCTAATGCAAACACTCCTAATATTTTTGCGAATTCTAAGTGAACGATTAATTCTTTCATGATTCATCCCCCATCTCTATATTAGTATTCTACCGCCTCAGCTTCATTCTTTAAAAATTCCTCTTCCCATAGCATAGTATATCTACCTGTAGCCCATTCTGCCATTACAATGGTTTCTGAGTTATCTATTTTAATCCTTCCTAATTCCTTTTGAGATATTTCATGATTATTAATTGAATATATTAATAAATTATTTCTTGTTACAATAATAATTATATCTTCATTGGGTGAGGTATAAGCATCTATAGCTTCAGGCACTTTAGATTTTATAACATTCCATGGTATGGCCAACTCATCATAATTTACTAATTCCTTAGGAGGAATTGTCTTTATATTATAATCCTTATAAAATTCTTCACCTTCACTCTGATAATTTATTCGGCCCTTCATAATCCAATATCCATTTCTTCTCGCTAATCCAAAACTCTCTTCATTTAAAAGTATATTAGAATTAGTTTTAACTATACTTTGAGCACCTTCTTTAAAAACCCTTAGCCCTTCCTCACCAATTATATCTGAAACTTTAATTCCTTTTTCATCGTTTAAATAATCAATTGGGTAAACCTGTAAAGTTCTTTTGTCATTTGATAAATCAATTAATTCTGTAGAAATATAATCATTACCAATATATAAAATATTTTTAAGTATAGATGGATATAACCCTTTTGCCTTAGGATTTAAGGAAGCTGTTATAAGAAGTGAAGCCGAATCATCAAGAAATCCCTCTTTAAATTTTCCTTTTTGCGTTGCTCTAATCTTATCATTTACAGAATTATCTATATCCTCTCTTTTCACCTCTACAAACCAAAAACCTTTTTTTCTAGGCACTAATAAATTATTCATTTCATATGCAGAAGCTATATTACGATTGTTGGTTCTGATCCAAATGGTCTTATATTTCCATCCATCAGTTTGATTCACTTCATCATAGGAATAAGACTTTATCCCTAGAAGAATTCCAGAACGTAATATATCTACTTCTTCCGCATTGGAAATTCTCATAATACTTTTCTCAATATTTATATATCTATCAATTTCTTCTTTACTTATTTGATCAACACTTTTCTTTAAAAAGTAAAATCTATCTTCAACGAAGGTAATCATTTCATTATCACTATATCTAATAAACTCATAATATTGATTATTACCTAATATAGTTATTATCTCAGCTTCCTCTTCAGAGAGATTTAATTCTTCAGGAGACACTTTATATTTATACAATAAGTAATCGGCAAGTTTCACATTCTTTAGTTTATAGGTAGGCTCTTCTACATAATCTTCACCTATTACTGTAGCAGATTTATGAAACAAAGCCTCCTTATTAATTAAAGACTCTGAATCTCCTATGCTTCCTTTTTTATAAGGACTATCGATAGCTTTCTCTATAATCCATTTACCCTGTATAGGAGGCAGATTATTTTCTGGAGCCTTTATTCTATCCTTAGTCTCAAATTTATTAATACTACAGGAAGTCGAAAAAATGAATAATATTATAATAGATATAATTAAATATACTTTTCTCATTAGCTGACCTCCCTCAATGGCAATCTTACTATTACTCTAGTTCCTTCGTTTATATTAGATAATATTTCCATGGTGCCATTATGAAGCTTAACAATTTCATCACAAATAGATAATCCGATGCCACTATGAGATTTACTGTTTTTCCCTTTGTAAAACTTTTCCTTCACCTTTGGCAAATCTTCTTCAGATATACCAACTCCATTATCTTTTACTTCTAATACTAAAATATCATTTTCTTTATATGCATTTAAAATAACTTTTCCATCTTCAGATGTAAATTTAAAAGCATTATCTAATAGATTGATGAGTACCTGCTTTATTCTATTTTCATCTCCAAGCATATATCCAAGACTTTGATCTATATTTATAATAAATTCAATCCTATTATTTACTGCTCTAGGTGTTAGTTGTTTTCCTATCATTTCAATTGTATCTTTTATCTGAAATTCATCATTTTCCAGCTTTATCCTTCCAGAAACAAATCTAGAAAAATCTAAAAGTTCTTCTACCATAATACTTAGTCTATCACTTTCTTTTTCAATGATTTCAAGTCCATCTAACATAATTTCATTTCCACCAAAATCTTCACATTTTAATGTAGCTGCCCACCCCTTTATAGATGTAAGTGGAGTACGAAGTTCATGTGATACCGAAGATATAAAATCATTCTTAATCTGTTCTTTCTTAACCAATTCCTCTGCCATATAGTTTAGCGTATCTGATAGTCTACCAATTTCATCTTCTAGTTCAATATCACTTCTCACTTTTAATTGTCCATCAGCCATTTTTTCTGCAACTCTCGTTACCTCCTGAAGTGGCCGTATTATAGAATTAGCAAGAAAAACACTTACCATACCAGAAATAAAAACGACTATAACACCCATACCTAACAACAAAAAAGAAATAAATCTTATTACTCCATTAGTTTCCTTAAGAGAAGTAATAAATCTGATAATTCCTATGACTCTATCTTGATCTTTTATTGCTGCTGAAACAGACATTACTGGACTATTATAATAGTTTACATTTCCTATCCAAACTCCTTTTTCTCCATTTATTGCCTTTTTTATATCTGGATATAAGTTTGAATTATCATTTGTAACCCCTAAAGAATCCATTATGAGTTTTCCATCAGAGTTAAGTATCTGAACCTGTGCTGTTGTATGCTGCCAGAATACATCTATGTCGTCTATGACTATATCTTCTAATCTATCTAAAGAAAAATATCTTAAATAATAGTCTATAGAAAATTCTATCTGATTGCTAAGTATATCCTCAATATTTTTATAATAATAGTCTTTCATACCATTTATTAATACAACCTCTAAAATAACCACGGTTATAATAATAATCAGCATAAAACTTTTAACTAATCTAGTCTTTATACTTTTTCTCATTAATCATTCCTCTAATCTTAACCTAATGTTAATTTGACAAAATTCTAACTTTTAACCTTCCATCTATATCCTATTCCCCAAACAGTTTCAATAAAATTGGGATTACTAGAATCATCTTCTATCTTAGATCTAAGTCTCCTAATATTTACGTCTACAATTTTAGAATCACCTACAAAATCATAACCCCATACTAAGTTTAGTATTTCATCTCTTTTGAAAGCCTTTCCAGAATTTTCTACAAAAAGTTTGGCTATAGCATATTCAGTAGGAGTAAGCTCTATCTCACAATTTTCTTTATAAAACTTACGGGAGTAGGTATCTATTTTAAAAGGTTCAGAAACCAATATAGTGTCTTCATTTATATTTTCTGACGACTCTATTCTTCTCGTTAAAGATTTTACTCTTAAGATTAACTCTGTAGGATTAAAAGGCTTGGTCATATAATCATCAGTCCCATACTCCAACCCCATAATCTTATCTACATCTTGAGATTTAGCAGTTAACATTATTATACCTAAGTTTGGCAACTCTTCTCGTAGAACTTTACATACCTCAAAACCATCAATTCCTGGTAACATAAGATCTAAAATAACTATATCCACCTTTTCATTTCTTGCAATTTCTATTCCTTCTTCTCCACTTCCTGCTTCCAGCACCTTGAAACCATTCCTTTCAAGGTTTATTCTTACAAACTTCCTTATAGATGATTCATCTTCTACTACAAGAATTGATTTACTCATTAAAAATCACATCCTTAATTTTAATCTTGATCCAGTACTCTAAATTCATATCCTTCTTCTATAAGATAATCAATTATTTCAGGTAAAGCCTCAACGGTTGTTTTTTTGGAATCAGAATCATGCATTAATATAATGATTTCTTTTTTTCCCTTTGCTGTAGCCTTCAATCTATCTATTAATTTATTTTTTGGTAAATCTATTCCTTCTGCATCGCCATTTAATGCATTCCAATTATAATTTTTATATCCTTTATCCGTAGCTGCTTTTAAAAATTTTTGTTTATGTTTTTCAAAGGACCCTCCTGGCAATCTTAGTAATTTCGTTTCAAAGTCCTCTCCCAAAACTTCTTTCAATACTTTATCTGTAGAATTAATCTCACCTAAGAAGTTATCAATATTTTTATATATATAACTATATTTATGACTATAAGAATGATGTCCAATAGAATGACCTTCTTCGTAAACCCTCTTTAGGACATCTTGATTCATATTAGCCATTTTTCCTAAAATAAAAAATGTAGCTTTGATATCATAATCAGCCAATATATCTAAAATTGCAGGTGTAATTTGCTTTGATGGTCCATCATCAAAAGTTAAATAAGCAATTTTCCCCTTTTTTACTTCTTCATTTACTATTTTTTGTTCCTCCGCTTTAGTTTTTTCTTCTTTAATTCTCTTTTCTTCTGCAATTCTTTTCTCTTCTGCTATTCTCTTTTCTTCTGCAATTCTTTCTGCCTCTGCTCTCAATCTTTCTTCCTCAATTTGTCTAATTTCCCCATCCAAAACTATGCTAACGGGATTGTTTGAGCCCATTATATTTAAAGTGTCTGCTACACTAACAGCTGCAACTGCATTAGTTGAATTGCAAAAAATCTTTACTGATATACTGCCAATTAAAAAAAATATAATAGCAAGCAAAAAAATATACCTTTTCTTTATAATAAAGGATTTTTTATGTTTTTTCATTTATGTCCCCCCTATATCCTTTTCTGTCTTATGTTTAATTCTAGCATATTATAAATATTAATTCTATTGGTTACAAACAAATTAATAAATAGTTACAAAGATTTTACATTATCTATTCTTATGTATATATATTTCCAGAAAATCAATATTCAAACTAAAATAGGCTGTTTTCAGCCTATTTATTATAGTGGAAAAAAGCTTCTGTTTCTCCTGAATAATTCAGAGATTAGTAAAATTGTTATTAAATCCCTAGTAATTCTGCTTCTTCCAAAAAATGGTCTTTGTTCTGCCCTAACCCTCCCTCTATACTTTCTTTCATATGGATCTTCATGTATTTCTGGATATTCATGTACCATTTTTATATATATATCATCCACCATCTTTTCCATTTGTTCTCTTGTAATCTTTTCCATAGAACAATTATCATCTAAATGCTCATTCACTGCTGATATAACCTTAGGATAGATTCTGTAATATAGTTCTGGATAATCATAATGCATAAAAACACCTCCCCTTTATATTCCTCTAATATAATATGATAAGGGAGGTGCTTTTGATACTTATTCTTGCATTAAATCCTTAAATTGAGATTTATATAGCTTAGCATATAAACCATCTTTTTCTATTAAATTTTCATGACTTCCTTGCTCTGCGATTCCATCTGCAGTTAACACTAGAATCTCATCTGCATTTTTTATTGTTGACAATCTATGAGCAATTACTAATGTAGTTCTTCCCTTAGACAAATCCTCTAAAGATTTTTGGATCATTATCTCAGTTTCATTATCTAGCGCAGATGTGGCTTCGTCTAATACCAATATAGGAGGATTCTTTAAAAATAATCTTGCAATTGAAATCCTTTGTTTTTGACCTCCAGATAACTTAACGCCCTTTTCACCTATAAAGGTATCATATCCCTCTGGTAAAGATATGATAAAATCGTGTATACTTGCTTTCTTAGCAGCTTCTATAACATCTTCATCCCTGGCTTCTGGATCACCATATATTATATTATCACGAATGGTACCTGTAAATAAAAATACATCTTGTTGAACAAGTCCTATTTTTTTTCTCAAATCTTTAATTTTTATATCTCTAATATCTATATTATCTAATAGAATTTCTCCCTCTTCTATTTCATAGAATCGCGGAATAAGATGGCATAAAGTAGTCTTGCCTGCACCTGATGGACCAACCAAAGCTACAGTTTTTCCTGCATCAATAGACAAATTCATATTAGAAAGAATTGTATTCTTACCATTGTTATAACTAAAAGATACATTATTAAATTCTATATCTCCTTTAACGTCTTTTAGTTCCATTGCATTTTCTCTATCGATAATATCTGGTTCTATATCCATGATCTCAACGAATCTCTCGAATCCTGTCATACCATCTTGAAGTTGTTGTGAGAATTCAGATAGCCTCCTAATTGGCTGCATAAAGAAATTGACGTAGAGTGTAAAGGAAAAAAGGTCTCCTATATTAATTATATCTTTATATACAAAGTATCCTCCAAGGCTTATCACCAACAGATTAAGAATACTTGACATTATTCCTATTCCTGATGCAAACTCAGCCATAACTTTATATGATTCTTTTCTAGCATTACTAAAACTAAGATTCCCTTCATTAAACTTTTCAATCTCATAGTCTTCATTAGTAAATGATTTTGCAACTCTAACCCCTGAAATACTATTTTCAAGTTGAGAATTTACATTTGCAATTTTCTTTCTTACCTCTCTAAAAGAATTTGACATTCTATTTCTTTTAGATATAACAAACCATATTATAATAGGTATAGCAGAAAATAATACTAAAGTAAGTTTCCATTCAATTCTAATCAGTACAATGAATGAACCTAACAACATTACCAAAGATATAAATAAATCTTCTGGACCATGATGAGCAAGTTCTGTTATGTCTCTTAAATCATTGACTATTCTAGACATTATGTGACCCGTTTTATTATTGTCATAGTAACTGAAAGGTAACGACTGCAGATGAGTAAATATATCTCTTCTCATATCATGTTCAATTCTAACTCCCAGCAAATGTCCCCAATAAGAAACTATATAGTTACTTATATATCTAAGGACAAATAAAATAGTCATTATAATCGTCCATCTTACAAGAAGATCCATTCTGCCCTCTGGTATAATTTCATTTATCATTTTTCTAGTGAAGACTGGAAAAACAAGATCAGATATAGATATAAGCAATGCAAAAAACATATCTATAAAAAACAATCTTTTGTGTGGCTTGTAATAAGATATAAATCTTCTAAGCAAATAATCACTCCCCCTTAACCTTTATAGTATAATATTTCGAGTCACGAATATTATATAATAGTTTTGCTTTTTTTTCAATTGTATTATATTATATATTAATTAACAACTACAAATTGGAGGTCAAAATGAATAGTATTCTAATGTTTTCGACTACATTTTTAATTCAAATAATAATAGCTATAGAAATGGGTGTAATTGGACCACTTGCCCCTTTCCTAGCAAAGCATTTTTCCATTAATGAAGGTATGGTAATGCTTTTTAACTTGGGCTATTCTGCTGTTGGATTTCTCGTTCCTTATCTAGGTGTTTTCGCAGATAAATATGGTAAGAAAAAAAGTCTAGTTATATCTTTAATATTATTTATTATTGGTTCTACTATTGGCGGATTCGCAAGATCGTCATATATATTTGCTTTTGCAAGAATCTTCATCGGATTTGCATATTTTTCTATAAGTGGAACAAACCTATCTTACATATCTGAATTTATATCTTATGAAAATCGTGGGAAAGCTTCTGGACTACTCAGGACTGCCTTTGGCTCAGCCATACTTTTTAGCCCAATTTATGCTACCTATCTAGTTAGTAAATATAACAATTTGGCTATAATATATATTCCATTAGCTATTGTAGGCACACTTTCTCTAATACTTTTAATTAATTTGCCTGAAACTAAAAAATCTCACGATGTAAAAGTAGATAAGAAAGAATTTTTATCTTTACTAAAAAATCCTATAGCTAAAAAGATGCTGCTTACTGTATTTTTATTACTAACCGCTCCATCTCTAATACTGAATTACTTGAGCATCTATCTTTCAAACAATTTTAATCTTTCTCAAGTAAATATTGGTATTGCGTACACATTCATAGCCCTCGGGACTATTGCTGGCATTCTTTTTTCAGCCATTTTTTCTGATAAGTTGGGGAAATATAAATTATCCAAAGGTTTATTTGTTTTAATGGTGTTAGCTATAATACCTATTACATATTTTAGTTCTTTGCCACTGGTATTGAGTTTTGTAACATTATTTTCTTTTGGATTAGACGGAGGATGGACTTCCTACCAAGCATTGGCATCTGAAATTATCCCAGAAAAAAGAGGAACCTTTATGAGTTTATTCTATACTGTAAATGCTCTTACTATAACATTTTACAGTATAATAGGCCCTCTTATCTATACCTTAGGCGGATTTAAACTCGTCCTAAGTATAGCAGCTATTTCCTCGATTTTAGCAATAATCATTATATCAAAGCTTGACATAAAAGAATAACTATTATTCAATCTTTAATCTATTGCTTATTATATCTAAGACTAGATAATGAATCATATAAATAAGTGTTATAACTCCCGTATCATTTAATGCAAAACCAACTAAAGAAGTGATGAAAATTATCATTGCTTCTTCTTTTATTTCTTTAGTATCTCTTATAATTCTTCTTAATTTATTAAGTATAATAGCCTGAAAAATCAATACTATAGAGAATGGTGGTAATATTGTTAATTTAAAGAGTTCCTTAGCCTTAAAGGATGCCAAGGATATCAATTCACTGATTCCGTTTTCCTTTAATCTATAGAAAAATCCAAATGCATGGGTATTCTCTCCTGTGAAATCATCAAATATTATATTTAAACTAAATATAAATATTCCTATTAAAAAGAATAAAAATAAATATCTCCTTATTTCTTTATTAGAGAAAAATAATCTATAAATCATAAGTCCAAATAATACAACAGATGTTATAAATCCACCAGTATTAGCTCCAAAGTATGTAGATAATGTTACCATATTAATTATAAAAATAAATAATCCAATAAATCTTTTTAAATTATCACTTTCTATTGATTTTGTTATGCTAAAAAAACTCAATATAGAAGTAACTAATAACACTCCCATGATTCCATTATTTAATCCATAATACCTAGCTCCATATACTAAATTATTAAATCCAATATATGAATTATAAATCATCTTTGGATATAAACAAGTCCCGAAAACTACTAAAGCATAAGTGAATATACTTATTAGCTTTACTAAATCTAGTTTTCTTTTTATAATAAGTCTAGTAATTAAATAAGAAATTAACAAATTAATGATTAAATAGATAAAAATATTTTTATGAAATTCAAACAATCCAAGTAATAGTGATGTGAAAATATTTGTAGATACAAAGGAATAAATAGTATATAACCACTTCTCTATTTTTTTAGATTTTAATATCCATACTCCAAGTAATACTTGAACAAAATAGATAAGTCCATGAAAGAGGTATGCAGCAATCAATAAATTCATATTCTTTTTGTATATATCTTCAATCTCTTTCTTAGGATTATCTGATTCTATGGATTTAAAAGGTTTTCCTATATCAATTTTCTTTTTATAACCATATGTCTCCTTTATCTGAGCTGAAATGTCTTCCAATGCAATAAGTCCTTCTCTTTTAGTAGATGAACTTGTCAATAAACCGTGGTTTCCCTTATTAATATGAATAATTGGAACAAGATATTTATTCAATAAATATTTATCTTCCGTCGCTACAGCTTTAGGCAAAATAATTATTTGCTCATTTTTATAATGATTTAAATATTGATTTAAAATCTCTATTCTATTATGCCCTTGTTTCAGATCATATTCTAATACTAATACATCTGATTTATTTAGTAAATTGTCAGTTTTTTCTACTAGCCAATTTAAACTATATATTATAGAATCCTCACTATAATCAACTATCCCCTCTCTATTTCCAATTATAAGATTACCTTTTCCTTCTCCGATATATGAAACATTTTCTTTTTTCAAAATATCACTTAAATAATCTATCTTTTTATCCTTTTTCCCAAAATTCTTTATATTTAGCTTTCTTCCTGTATTTATAGATAAGAATAATCCCTCTTCTGAATAGGGTGGCCTAGTCTTTAAATTCACAAAACCAATACTATATTGGTCTAAATATAATTCTTCTATCGTTTCTATTGAAAGTTCGTCAACTATTAATAGAATAGAATTTATGTCCTCTGCAAATATAATATTAGGTATTAATATTATTGAAATTAATATTATAAATTTTATTATTTTTTTCATCATAAAAAATCCACCTTAATATATAATTGAACTTAGAATTCTAAATATTCCTAGTACTAAGGAGAAGATACTTATTAGTATCCTATATCTGTAATTCCCATCTTTAACAATGTCTTTTTTCTTGCTAAAAACTCTTTCTTCCTCCACATTATCTATATCGTAGTTTTCTTTTATATAAATAAATATACTTATTGATAAAAAAACTATTCCGATCAACAATGTATTACCCCCTATGATTTAACCAAGATATTATATTATCCATTACTTGGCTTTTTTCTTTTTCATTTAAGATCTCATGATATAGATCATCATATATCTTTATCTCTTTATCCTTCGATGATATGCTATTGTAAAGATATACAGCTACTTCTTTAGGTACTATTTTATCTGCCCCTCCGTGAAGAATTAGACATGGATAGCTATACCTTTGAATATTTTTGTTAATATACTTCCTTCCTTTTACTAAAAATTGTACATAGAAATTTAATGTGGCATCTTTTAATATTAGAGGATCTTTTGTATAATCTGTCACAACATTTTCATCCCTGCAGATATCTTTTGTTATAGGGTTTTTTATTCTCATTTTTTTTGCAAATAAATTCAAAAACTCATATAAATATGACCTATATCCTTGAGCCTTTGGTAAGGTATTAACTGCAGCACCTGAAAATATTTGTCCCTTTAGTTTATTAGGATAGTTTAATCCATATAAACATGTAATAAATCCACCCATACTGTGTCCAAGCATAAAAATAGACAAATCATTGTTTTCCCTCTTAATTAACTCTACCATTTCATCACAATCTAATATAAAGTCCTCATAAGAATTTACATGACCCAGTATAGATTTAGTTCTCCCATGTCCTCTTAAATCATAGCGATATACACTATATCCTCCATAATTTAGGCTTTGTGTAATATAATCATATCTTACTAAATGCTCTGCGAATCCATGATTAATAAGTACTATTGCTTTAGGTGATTCTACAATATCTTTCCTGTAGAATAATTCTATGCCATCTCTAAGCTTTAAATAATTTTCCATTTAGGACACCCCTTTTATATGGCTATTTATTAATCTCTTCAATTAGTTCTATAGTATCATCATTTAATGTTTTTAGGCTTATCCTGTCAGTCTCTTTATCTTCTAATTTATACTTTTCTTTAAGCTTTAAAATTCTATAAACTTTCTCATCTATATCTTCCTGACTTATCTCTCCAGTTTCTATAGCTTCTTTTATTTTTTCAAATACTTTTCCCGGGTTATCTTTTCCGTGACAGACTAAAGCTATATCTCCTCCTGCCTTAATAAATGATAATACTCCATCCTCTAATGTATAATTCTGCACTATTGCACCCATAGTCATATCGTCAGATACTATTACTCCATCATAGTTTAATTCCTCTCTTAGAACGCCTTCAATTATCCTTGAAGACATAGTAGCAGGATATTCTTTATCTATCTCTGGATATAGTATATGAGCTACCATTACTATATCTACATTTTCTTTAATAGCTTCAATAAATGGTATCAGTTCAAATGATTTTAACTCTTCTATAGTTTTATCCACTCGGGGTAATTTCACATGTGAGTCTACCTCAGTATCTCCATGCCCTGGAAAATGCTTCACAGCAGGAATTACTCCTATATCACGTATACCATTCATTACCTCTAACCCATTATTGACTACTTGATCTATGGTAGTACCAAAAGCTCGATTTCCGATTACTGGATTCTTAGGATTAGAATTAATATCTAACACGGGTGCAAAATTTACATTGAAACCTAAAGCACTGACCCTCTGACCCAATATATTACCAGTTCTATAAGAAATGTCTTTGTCATTTTTCTTTCCTATTTTCATAGCCTCTGGTAACTTTGCAATTGACTTAGGTAATCTACTGACTTTTCCCCCCTCTTCATCAATAGATAAAAATAAAGGTATATCATTATTGGTATTTGCATCCTTAATGTCATTAAGGAGTTTTAGAGTTTGATTCTCATCTACTATATTCCTTGCAAATAATATAAATCCTCCAACCTTAAAATCTTCAATAGATCTAACAATTTCTTCATTAATACCTATTCCGTCAAAACCAACAATCATTAGCTGACCTATTTTTTCCTCTAGGGACATAGATTTAACTTTATCTTCTATAGAATCCACTACTTCTTCATTATTATTGTTAGGTATCTCTATATCTGATTCATCTAAATTTAAATTTTCTTGCTTGCAACCTCCTATAAAGATAACGGATATTAATAATATAAATGTTATTACTTTCAGCCTCATGCAATCACCTTTTCTTATGTTATATTAATTTTATTATAGTTTCACCTTATTTACAATAAGTATGAAAACAATAAATAAAATCAAATGGAGGGATTTTGTCCCTCCATCTATCTCTCTAAAATATATTTAAATTTAATTCTTTAGATAGATCTCTCATAATTCCATATCCAACTATGGAATTACCATATTGGTCTAATGTTGGACTAAATACACCAATACCCATTTTATATGGTATTGTTCCTAATATACCTCCACCTACTCCACTCTTTGATGGGATTCCTACTGTTGCAGCATATTCTCCACTAAAATTATACATGCCACATGTAGCCATTATTGCTGTTACTATTGACGCTATTCTAGCATCACATACTTTAATACTCTGTTCAAGCAGCTTACACCTATTAGCTAAAAATAATCCTATCTTAGCAATATCAACTGTTGTTATTTCTATAGAACATTGTTTAAAATATACATCTAATATTTCTTCTACATCGCCATCTATAAATCCCCTAGCCCTCATAAGATAAGCCATAGCTCTGTTCTTATGCCCTGTATCCTTTTCCGATAAATATACTTCTTCGTTATAGGATATACTTGGATTCTCTGTCACTGTTCTAATAAAATTTAACAGCCTATTAAAACGTTCTTCTCCCTTACCTTTGATCAAAGATGTTGTAACTATGGCACCTGAATTTATCATTGGATTGGAAGGTTTCACCGTATGAGGAAAATCTAGTTTAAATAATGTATTAAAAGGCTCTTCAGTAGGCTCATAATCGATTTTTTTAAATACCTTATCCTCACCATTATCTATTAAAGCTAACATGAGACTCATGATTTTAGATATACTTTGAATAGTAAATTTTACATCATAGTTTCCAGCCTTATAAATATTTCCATCAACATCCATAAGGCAAACCCCTATATTATTAGGATTAACTTTAGATAATGCTGGTATATAATCTGCTACTGCCCCTTTGGATATTAAATATCTATTTTTTTCAATAATCTTTGATAATAAATCTTCCATTTTATCCCCCTCATCTAGTGAACATCAAAATAAGTTTTTCCTATGAACTCTCTTAGAATAGAGTTTTGTGGTATTATGCTTTCATCTTCAATATCTCTAAAATATTCTAAGAATTTAAGTAATTTTTTTGCTTCTCCATAATAAATACTAGTGCTATTTATTTCTTCTAAAAGTGGCTTTATATGCTTTTTAAGAACTGCTAACTCATAAACCAAAGTGGAATCAAACATTATATCAGCTTCTTCTTGGAATGGGAAAATATATCTTTCTTCTCCTTTCCTTACTCCAGACCACAATTCCAAAGTACGTATGGCATCATTTCCTCTATATTTTATATCTCTAACGATTCTTCTAATAAGCCTTGTATCAGTCGTAGGAATACGATTATGTGCATCTATATTAAGCTGAGTCAAAGCTGAAATATAAATCTTATATTTATTTTTTTCTGGAATATAACTAGTCATTTTAGGATTTAAACTATGAATCCCTTCAACAATTATAGGATGATCCTTATCTACTTTAACTATTTTCCCTGATTTCTCACGTTTACCTGTAATAAAATTAAACTTAGGTAGCTCAACTTCTTCTCCCTCAATTAATTTTACCAAATCTTCATTTAACTTATCTAAATCTATTGCATTAATATTTTCAAAATCATAAGTACCATCTTCATTTAATGGTGTTTTTTCCCTGTCAACAAAGTAATCATCTACAGAAATAGATACTGGTCTTTTTCCATTTACCTTTAATTGAACCTCTAATCTTTTTGAAAAAGTGGTTTTTCCCGAAGAAGATGGTCCTGCTATTAAAATCAGATGAATGTCTTCATCCTCACAAATTCTATCTGCAATATTGGCAATCTTTTTTTCATGAAGTGCCTCAGATATTCTGATTACCTCAGCTATACCACCATCTATAATCTTTTCATTTAAAGAACCTACATATGCTAAATCCAGTATATCTCCCCAATCATTTGCTTCCTTAAATACCTTAGATAATTTCTTGAGTTCCTTAAATTCAGGTATTTGATAATTAGAGTTCATACTAGGAAACATAATTAAAACTCCTGGGTAATAGTATTTAAGCTTGAAAATCTCTACATATCCTGTGGATGGAGCTAAAAAACCGTGATATGTATCTCTATGGTCTCCTATATTATATACATCTACTTCCTCTCTGTCTAAAGTGTTAAAAAGTCTTATCTTATCATAGTAATTATATTCTTTAAAAAGTTTTATAGCCTTATCTTTAGACATTTTCTCACGTAGTATTGGAAGATCATCTTGAACTATTTCTTTCATTTTTTCTTGTATTTGTTCCACTTCTTTAAAAGTTATTGAATTACTTTTTTCAAAAGTCACATAAAGTCCTTCACCTAAGAAATGTTCTATTCTTACAGCCCTTTCAGGAAATAATTCTTTGCATGCCATTATAAATACAGCAGATATAGTTTTAGTATATATTCTATATCCATCCACATCATTAATATCCAGAAAAATTATATTCATATCTTCTTCAACTATTTTGCCTAAATTGAAAACTTCATTATTCACTTTAGCACCTAAATATTTCTTATAGTCTTCCTTAAAAACTTTTCTAGCCACATCTCTCAAAGTCGCTCCCTTTTCTACTAATAATTCTCCCATTCCTTCTACATGTAATTTAAGTTTGTAAGTCATCTTTACACCCCCAATAATTACTCAAATAAATCTCTTTCTATCTCTTCTGCTTTTCCAGTCAAGTCACCAATAAAAACCTTATGGTTTAAATACTCAAATTCATCATATAGTCCATTGAATTCTACTTTATATCCATGGAGCCATTGATTATCTAAAGAATATTCTTTATTAAACTTTCTATTAATTTCCCTATCCCCATATTTTCTATCTCCAATTACTGGATAGCCTAATGAAGATAGATGTCCTCTTATCTGATGAGTTCTTCCTGTAATTAACTCAATTTCAAGTAAAGAGTATCCATTTTTATTTTTCAATGGTTTTATAACAGTTGTGATTTTTTTTGAACCTTCGTAATCATCTTCATGAACTGCTACTTTGTTTTTATCTTCGTCCTTTGATAGATAACCTTCAGCTGTAAATTCTTTTCTTATATTTCCTTTAACTATGGTTTTATAAAACCTTCTTACTTTTCCCTCTTTTATCGCTTCATTTATAGCTTTTAATGACTGGTAGTTCTTAGCTCCTATTATTATACCAGAAGTATTTCTATCTAATCTATTACATATAGAAGGAGTAAAAGTCTTCTGAACTCTAGGTATAAAATCACCCTTTTCAATCAAGTAAGAAATCATACTATCTACTATATTTTCTTCAAATTCTTTAGATGCACCATGAGATAGTATCCCTACTGGTTTATTTATCAATATGATATTATCATCTTCGTATATAATATTAGGCACTAACTTTGATTTTATTTCTCCTTTTATTGCAATAAATTTATCTATGGTTTCCTCTGATAAATAAAGTTGAATTCTATCACCTTTATAAATGGTAGTTTCTGGTTGAGCCTTAGCATCATTCACCTTTATATTCTTCTTTCTGATCATCTTATATACAAATCCTTGAGGTGCTTCTGCTAAGTATTTCTTTAAAAATCTATCTAGTCTCTGTTCACTTTCATTTTTATCTACTATTATTTCTCTCAAAGTTTTCTCACCTTTTCTAAAATCTTATGTTATAATTATATTATACACTATTCTGGAATTAAAACCTAAATTTTTACAAAAGTTCTTTAGAGAGGTGAAGATATGAAAAATTTTCTTGAAGGAATAAAGGACATGCTATATGATTCAATAGACTACATAATAATGATTGGCATTATAGGCATTGTAGTTCTTGTCATAGGTTGGAGACTTGACCTTCTATTTGCAAAGGATGCACTAGATGTACCACCTAAGAATGATGTTGTTATTGAAGATAATGAAGATAAGAAACCTGATTCTTCAATAGATAATGAAGATCAAGATATTGAAGAACCCAATGACGAAAATCAAGATAATGAGCCTAAAGATAACAATGAAGGCAATACCAAGGTGGAAAATCCTCCTCAAGATTCTAATGATAGTGTAGAAGATTCTAATGATGGTAAAGTTGTTAAAATTACCATACCATCTGGCTCTTTGCCATCTAAAATCGGAAGCATTCTAGAATCAAATGGTCTTGTTAGTAAAACTGATTTTGTTCAAAAAGCTCAAGAATTAAAACTGGATACTAAATTGAAATCTGGTGATTATGATATTAAGATTGGCAGTTCAGTAGAAGATATAGTAAAATTAATTGCGGATAAAAAATAAAAGTCTTTTTATGAAGACTTTTATTTTTTATAGTCCATTTTAAAGTTTTCATCTTATAAAAAGAATTTAACTTCAGTAAGATTCCAAGAAAACTATCTATAATACTTTAATAAAAGCTTTTAATTTAATAGGTTTCATTAATATACTCATCTATTAAAGATACTTTTTTCTCTTCTATAAATACTCCTTCTTTTTTTAGTATGTCTAACAGCCAAATCGCTTTCGAATGAAATATTGCTTCCTTATAATCAAGAAGTACAATTTCATAAAGCTTATCTCTTAGGAGTTTTGAATTAACATTAATATAATATGCTTCTACTCCTTTAAATTCTAAGTACTTAAGTAAGCTAAGAGCTGCTTTATCTTTTTCATGATAATAATTATTTCCTTTATTTAAATAGTAATTATAATATTTTTGATGTTTTCTAGTATTTTTTACTTCCTTTGCTAGCATATTAAAATATTTAGCTAAAACATTATAATACTGATAATTATACATTCCCATCTCATAACTATCTATCCTCAAAAAAGGTTTCAAATTCATCTTCATTACTAAATCATAATTATATTCTAAAAATTGTTTTTTTGTTATATCTCCGTTTTCAAATTTAACTATTATGGCAGATCTATTATCAAAAAACGTTTCAAAATTGCCCCTTTTTTTTATATAAAAATTCAAACTACACACCCTATCTAATTTAATTTTTAGTTATATTATATCACATTTATATGACTTTTTAATAAATTTATCTCGTTTTCTGTTAGTTCTCTATACTCTCCTGGACTCAAGGATTCATCTAAATTTAAAGGTCCCATGGAAACTCTCTTTAAAAATAAAACTTTCATACCAATACTTTCAAACATTCTTTTAACCTGATGAAATTTACCTTCTTGTATAGTTAGATATACTTTAGATATAATATCAGCATTTATTATCTCTAAATCTGCTGGTAAGGTTTTATATCCATCATCCAAAGTAACTCCGTCTTTAAAGACTTCAATATATTTATCTTCTACATATCCGTCTACTTGGACATAATATTTTTTATTTACACCTTTTTTTGGAGATAATAATTCATGGGCCAGTTTTCCATCATTGCTTATCATCAACAATCCTTCTGTATCCTTATCTAATCTCCCTACTGGAAAAGGCTTATAAATTAAGTGCTGTCTTTGAAGTAAATCTATTACAGTTCTAGTTCTTGGATCATCTGTAGAAGAAACAAGACCTTGAGGCTTATTCATCATAATGTATATATATTCTCTATATAAAACCTCTTCATCACCCAAAAAAATTTCATCTTCGTATGGGCTTACTTTAAATTCATTATCTAAAATAATAGAATTATTTACCTTCACTCTACCATCTTTTATAAACTTTTTTACATCTTTTCTACTACCATATCCCATATTAGCAAGTATCTTATCAAGTCTTTCTTTTTTTGACATTCTATCACCTTTCCTATCTAATATCAATATTTTAACCTATTTTATATTTTATTTAAACTCCTCTAAAGAATAATTTTTTTTAAATTAGAAAAACTAATATTGTGAAAAATACTTTTTGAAAGGAGATTATTATGCACAAAGAAAATATTACTGAAGGAGTAAAATGTGTAGTAAACACTTGCCACTACTATAAAAATGGAGACCTTTGTACAGCTGGTCAAATTGAAATACGTCCAAGAAACGCTTCATCATCATCAGAAACTGATTGTGCTACATTCCAACCCGATAATAGTATGAGATAAATAAAATAAGTACTTATAAAAGGCAGGAATCACTCCTGCCTTTTATCTTATACTGCATATTCTGCTTCTAATTCTATACAATACTCCTTTAAATTATCTGGTATTTGCTCTATAGTATAATCCACGTTTATAAAGAACTCCATTTCAAATTTCTCACATATTATATTTAGATCCCTTACCAGTTTTTCTAGTTTTGGAATATCTAATTTTATTATCTTGTATATACTATCTACATAGATTTTTTCCACATCATAGTCCATTCCAATTAAGCCACACAAAAAGCCATAGAATGATTCAACATCTAATATATTGAATTCCATGGCATTAATTAGTCTCACATTATAATTTAAAGTAAATATATGGTCGTCATCCACATCAATAAAAGCAATATTACCATTGCCTTCCTTCATATCCTTGTTAGCGTTGTCAATTAACCATTTTGTTTTACCAGAACCTTTTTCACCTAAAATTAACTTAACCATGACTAACCACCTCTACCTTTCTTTTATTTGTTATATTATATATTCTATATAAGTTTAGAATTTCCTCTTTTATTTTACAAATTATTTGAATTTTTTTATTCCTTTTCCATTTAAGTAATCAAACTTGATGCCCTGTCTAGAATGTCTCGATTCCATAATAGATACTATCTCATCTCTAATCCTCCACCAAGATTCATTCCAATTAACAAATAATGAATTTTCTTCTGGAGCCCTTCCTATAACTCTTTGAATTATAATACTAGGATCAAGATGTTCTAAAAATAAAATTACTCTTTCAATATACTCGTCTTTAGATATTAAAGATATTTCTTCTTTCTTATATAAATTTCCTAAAGCAGTTCCATCCACAATATATAGAGCATGAAGTTTTATCTCCTCTATACCTAAAGCCGATAATATTTTTGCATTTTCAACTACATCAATATCATTATCCCATGGAAGGTTTAAGATTATATGGGTGCAGTTTCTGAGATTATATTTTTTAATTCTCATGCTTGCATCTATATATTCCCCTAAGGTGTGACCCCTATTAATTTTTTTTAAAGTCAAATAATTTACTGTTTGCAATCCTAACTCAATAGTTATATCTATATTATACTCTTTTTTCACATTAGATAAATATTCTAAATATTTATCATTTATACAGTCTGGTCTAGTTGAAATAGATATTTCAACTATATCATCTATTAAAGCCCCATCTATACAATCTTTAAAATTTTCAAAAGGTAAATAAGTATTTGTAAAATTTTGAAAATAGGCTATAAATTTTTTGGCCTTATACTTGTTGCCAATATATTCTTTATTTCTTATTAATTGCTCTCTTATTGATATTGAAGATGATAGATTCTCAAAAGAACCTCCCTCTTCTCCACAAAATATACATCCTCCCTTACCAACAGTACCGTCTCTATTTGGACAAGTTAAAGGTAAGCTTATAGGTAATTTATATACCTTTTCACCATATTTATCATTTAAGTATTTTGAATAGGTATTATATACTGTTATTTGATTCAATTTTTTCCTCCTTTCTTTATATATTTAATACCCTCTTTAGCTCAAAAGCAACACCTGATTCATTATTATCTTTTTCTGTAATTATTTCTGCTACAGATTTTACCAATAAACTACCATTTTTCATTGCTATACCAAGACCTGAATTTTTTATCATCTCTAAATCATTATTATCATCACCAATTGCAATTATTTCTTCAGGTTTAATATTTAATTTATTGGCATATTCAACTAAGCTAAGCCATTTGGTTCCAATAGGATTCATTATTTCCAGCATGGTTTCTGCGAATTTGATATTCTCCATTATATGAGCGTTATAAGAATCAGCATATTTATCCTTTATATACTCATAAAATGGATAAAGTGCGTCTTTAGATTCTCCATAAACTACTGCTAATATTTTATCGTCTTCTATTTCTAAATAACTGTTTACCTTCTTAAATCTATTATCCTGTCCTATATAGTTATAATATTCCTTGTCAGATTCAATTATTATATCTATCCCTTCTTCATAACCATCTATATGAATAATAGGATGAAGATTTCTTCTATTTCCTTCTTCAATAATTATCTTAAAGTCTTCTATATTAAGGTATCTTGCAAATATAATCTTATCGTCCTCGGAATTCCTAACTATGTTACCGTTATTAGCCAAAATTGTCATATGTCTATCTATGCCTTTAGTTAATTCCTTTGCAGACCAATATCTTCTTCCAGTGGCTATCACCACTTCATATCCTTTTTCAATTAATTCACTAATAGTATCCAAATTTTCTTTTGATATCTCTTTTTTATCATCTAGCAATGTTCCATCTAGATCAATTGCTATTAGTTTATACAATTGCTGTCCCCCCTAAATTGCATAAAAGCACTTCGCCAAAATGGCAAAGCGCTCTCATAAGACTATTCCTTATCGTCTTCTAACTCATCATAGTTTTCATATTCTACAAAATCTTCATCATCTAAAAATAAAGCTTCGAAAGCCTCTGATACAGTTGCAAATTCTTCCTCATCTTCAATTGGTAATAGATCAAATTCATCATTTTCAAGCTCAATATATTTATAAAGCAATACTTCTTCTTCTCCTAAAGGTAACAAGGCAATATATTCAACATCTTCAACCTCAAATATACCTAAAACACTGCATTCTAATTCAGTATCATCATCTAAAGTAAGATAGATTATATCGTCTCCATCCATATCTTCAAGCTCAAAATCTTCATATTCATGATCATCACTACAGTCGCATCCACATCCGCATCCTCCGCAATGCTCATCATTGTATTCAAAAGTTTCATCTTTCTTATTATCCATATTCATTCTCCTTTGCAATTATATTTAATTAATTATATGCTAATGATACCCTATTTAACTATAGAAGTACATATATATTTTAGAAAATTATTGAATTCTCTCTAATACTTTCAATAATAGATTGTATGTCCTTTCTGTAGAAGAAATACTAAGTTTTTCTCCAGGTGCATGTACTCCGTACATATTTGGACCAAAGGATACCATATCCATATCTCCAAATTTTTCTTTGAATAATCCACATTCAAGACCTGCATGAATAGCAGCAATATTTATATCCTTTCCATAAACCTCTTTATATGCTCCTTTGAATATATCTCTTATATAAGAATCTTTATTATATTCCCAAGCTGGATAGGCAGAAGAACTCTCCCACTGTGCTCCAACAGTTTCAGCTAATAACCTTATTTGATTTGAAATATGGTTTTTCAATGTCCCTACTGAGGATCTCATGGCTGATTCAATAGTTATATCATTTTCCATAGTCTTTATGACTCCTACATTGTTAGAGCTTTCTACTAATCCTTCTATATCCATACTCATAGTTTGAACTCCATTAGGTAAAAGCATTAAGGAAGTAATTACTCTAGTCTTAGTTTCGTTAGAAAACACTTTGCTTTTATCTTCTTTTGCTTTCTCTAATACTAGTGTAATATCTTTATCAGAGGAATTTAATTCAAACCTTAAATCCTTTTCTATTTTAGAAATTAGAATCTTAGTTTCTTCAATAATATCATTTGGAATAGAAATAATAGCCTTTGCATATCTAGGGATAGCATTAGATTTAGATCCACCTTCTATATAGCATAAATCTATATCTACTTTTCTATTCATTACATCTAATATTCTTCCAATTATTTTATTAGCATTTCCTCTACCTTTATGAATTTCCATTCCTGAATGTCCACCTTTTAACCCAGTGACTATTAACTCATATAATTCCTTATTATCAGATAATTTATTCCACTCTATTGGAATAGTTATTATATTTCTTTCTCCGCCTGCACAACTAACTAGAATTGTTCCTTCCTCTTCGGAGTCAATATTTATTAAAATCTTACCTTCTATATTATTTGGATCTAATGCTGCCGCTCCACTCATACCCGACTCTTCATTGGATGTAATTAGTACTTCTAATTGGGGATGGGAAATTTCTTTTGACTCTAATATAGCTAAAGCCATGGCTACTGCAATACCGTTATCAGCCCCAAGAGTAGTTTCCCTTGACACAATATAATCTCCATCTAATTCGAGCTTAATTGGATCTTTTGAAAAATCATGGTTTGACTCCTCAGTCTTTTCACCAACCATATCCATATGACCTTGTAGCACCACGATAGGACTATTTTCATAACCCTTAGATGCTGGCTTTTTTATTATTATATTTAATGCCTCATCCTGAATAACCTCTAAACCTAAATCATTTCCTATCTTAGCTAAGTAGTCACTTATTCTTTTTTCATCGTAAGAACAACGAGGTATTTTAGATATTTCTTCAAAATAATACATTACACGTTCTGGTTTAAGACCTTCTAATATTCTCAATTTTATCATCCTTTCTGCATTATTATTAAGATTTAAATTCTCCCTAATTTCATATAGTATTATAATTTTTACCAATGTCAATAATGTTTAAACTTTCATTTAGTTAAACCTATATATTATCCCAATCAATATTTTGATTTAATATCTCAACAAGTTTAATAAAATATTCCTCTTCTATCTTAGTAAATCTGTTTTTTACCGGACTATCTAAATCTAGTACTCCATAAACTTTATTATCTTTTATTAATGGAACAACAAGTTCTGAATTTGAAGCAGAATCACATGCAATATGACCCGGAAATAAATGAACATCTGATACTAATTGTAACTCCTTAGTTTCTACTGCTCTTCCACAAACTCCTTTACCTATAGCTATTCTGTTACAAGCAGGTAAACCTTGGAATGGTCCTAATACCAACTCATCATCCCTCAATATATAAAATCCTGCCCAGTTTAATCTCTCTATGCAGGCCATTATTATACCTGTTACATTAGATATATTAGCTAAATCATCTTTTTCTGAGCTAAGTTGCCCTTTTACAAGTATTAGCATATATTTTAATCTTTCCTCTTGATTCATATCCTTAATAGCATCTAATTTAAACATATATTTCACCCCTCGAAACATTTCTTTACATTATATTATCAAATATATTATGTTTTAACAATAAAAATAATCCTAAAAAAGGAAAAGAACGACCTGCGTCGTTCCTAATCCTCCCATCATCCTAAATATTTTTTTACATCTATTATTCTTTGATTTGTTGAACCTCTAAACTGTAGCATCATAGATTTTTCAGATATGTCAAACTTACCATCAATCAATAAATCTGTTTGTAATAATAAATCTCTAAATTTCTTGTTACGAAGTATCTCTTCAAAGGTGTATCCCGTATAGGTAACTACGCTTAATCCTAAAACTTTAACTTTTTTAGCTAAGATACTACATTCCAATGATTGCTCAAAAGGTTCTCCGCCACTGATGGTAATTCCATCTAGTAACGGATTTTCCTTTATCATATTTACTATACTATCTATATCCACTAGTTCTCCTCCATCAAAGGAATGTGTCTCGGGATTATGGCAGCCAATACACTGATGATTACATCCCTGAGTAAATATTACAAATCTAATCCCCGGACCATCTACAATGGATTCCTCTTCTATTCCTGCTATTCTTATTTTCTCCATCCTACTACCCCTTATCTATTAGAACAAGAAAAATGTTTTACTCTGTCCCTTTCCTCAGCTTTCTTTGCATCATTAAATCTATCAAGAGTACCTACTAAATATCCTGTTATACGACGAATTCTCTCAAATTTAATAGTTCCTTCTTCTCTTCCACATTGAGGACATACATCTCCTATGATACCTGTATATCCACATACCGGATCTCTATCTACAGGATGATTAATAGAGCCATACCCAATGCCGGCCTCTTTCATAGCTCTAACGATCTTTTCAAATGCATTTAAATTATAAGAAGGATCTCCATCTAACTCTACATAAGTTATATGTCCAGCATTTGTTAATTCATGATATGGTGCTTCGATATTTATCTTATCTATTGCTTTAATCTTATGGTAAACTGGAACATGGAAGCTATTTGTATAATATTCTCTTGCAGTAACACCCTCTATATTCCCATATATTTCCCTATCCATTTTAACGAACCTACCTGCTGTACCTTCTGCAGGAGTTCCTATCAAAGTAAAATTCATCTTATATTGCTTACTAATATCATCCATCCTATCTCTAATATGTTTAACTATGCCCAAACCAAGAGCTTGAGCTTCCTTACTTTCACCATGATGGCTGCCTACTAAAGCTTTTAAGCATTCTGCTAAACCTATGAATCCGATTGATAATGTCCCATGTTTTAATATTTCTCTTATCTTATCATCTCTTGATAACTTGTCAGAATCAATCCAAACTCCTTGCCCCATAAGGAAAGGATAATTACTTACTTTTTTACTAGCTTGAATCTCAAATCTTTCTATCAATTGTTCTATTACTAGGTCAATGGTTTGATCTAATCTTTTATAGAATCTACCTATATCACCTTTATTCTCAAGACCTAATCTTGGTAAATTTATAGTAGTAAAACTTAGATTTCCCCTACCATTTACAATTTCTCTAGACGGGTCATACACATTTCCTATAACTCTAGTCCTACATCCCATATAGGCTACTTCTGTCTCTGGGTATCCTTCTTTATAGTACTTGAGATTAAAGGGTGCATCTATAAATGAAAAATTTGGAAATAATCTCTTTGAACTTACTTTGCATGCTAATTTAAATAAATCATAATTTATATCCTCTTTATTATAATTAATTCCTTCTTTTACTTTAAAAATTTGTATCGGAAATATAGGTGTCTCTCCATTTCCTAAGCCTTCTTCAGTTGTCAATAATAAATTTTTAATTACCATTCTACCTTCCACTGATGTATCTGTTCCATAATTAATGGAACTAAACGGAATTTGAGCTCCTGCTCTAGAATGCATAGTATTTAAATTATGAATCAAAGCTTCCATAGCTTGAAAAGTTCTTTTATCTGTATCCCTATAACTATTTCTCTCGGCAAATTTTTGAATCTTTTCAACAATCTCTTCATCACTCAATAATTCTTTTAAATATTCAGCTTCCTTCTCTTTATATTGCTCACTGCTACTTAAAGTTGGTAATAGTTTATATTCTTCTTCTAAAATTTTAAATACATTATCTAAATTATCATCTAAATCTGTATCCTCCACTAATAATTCAATAGCTTTTCTTAAATTTTGTCTATATTGTTTAATATAAGTTTTTCTAACCCCAGGTGCCATCCCATAATCAAAATTAGGTATAGATTGCCCTCCATGCTGATCATTTTGATTTGACTGTATGGCAATACAAGCTAGAGCTGCATAGGATTGTATATCTTTTGGCTCTCTCAAAAAACCATGTCCAGTACAAAAACCTTTATCAAATAATTTCACTATATCAATCTGACAACAAGTAGTAGTTAATGTAAGGAAATCTAAATCATGTATATGAATATCTCCTTCTTTATGAGCCTTTGAATGATTTGGATTTAGAACAAATAAGTCATAAAATTGCTTAGCAGATTCAGAACCATACTTTAGCATAGTTCCCATAGGTGTATCCCCATCTATATTTGCATTTTCTCTTTTTATATCAACATCCTTAGCTTCCTTAAATGTTAAATCTTCAAAAACCTTCATAAGTCTAGTATTCATTTCTCTTACTTTGTTTCTTTCTGCTCTATATAATATGTACTCTTTAGCAGTTTTAGCATGCCCTGACTCAATGAGAATTTTTTCAACAATATCTTGTAAATCCTCTACTCCAGGTACTGTACCTCGAAATTTTTCATCAGCAACAGCTATAACCTTTTCGGCCAAAGCCATAGATGTATTATAATCATGGCCACCAGCAGCCTGAGCTGCTTTAAAAATCGCATTAGAAATCTTCTCGATATTAAAAGGAACCTCTCTACCATCCCTTTTCCTAATTTTAGTAATCAATCAAAATCCCCCTTATCTTCTTGAAACTCTATATATTGTTATTCTATTTTAACAAACCTCTATATATTGTGTCAACCTTTTGTATAATAATTAAATATTTAACTTAAAGTTATCAATTAAAACGAGTTCTGAATCCGCATTTTCTACACATTTCTTCAACAACTACTCTCCTAGAAAATCCGTTATAGATCCTTGTGGCTCTTTCTCCAGATATAATTTCACTTAATCTTGTTTTAAAGATATTGCCTAACGATATTTTCCCTTCCCCGTCTAGGCAGCAAGGTATTACAGTACCATCAACTAAAATTCCTATTTGATCTCTTAGTCCGTAACAATATCCTTTATTACCAAACTCTTGATTTTTTAAATCAGGCCATATAAACTCTGAATCCTGATTTAAATATATTCTATCATCTATCTTAATCCCTCTTTTGGGATTTATCACATCTTCAATCTTAAATGGCAGTTTAAACTCAGTTTCTATTCTATTTAAAATTTCTTTGTTTCTATTTACTTCTTTATTAAATAAATTATCACCTGTCAAATTCCAAAGTCTTAATGCTATTATTAAAGATTTATCTTCTTTAGCTAATTCAATAAATTCAAATATATTATCTAGATATTTTTCTTTGCTATTAATATTGTTATTTCCATCAAAGCTATGTAGTGAAATATTAATTTGCCTAAGGGCGGGCTTATGGATTAATTTTTCTTTTACCTTGGAAAGCAAAGTACCGTTTGTTGTGATATTTACTTTAACCTCCTTATCATAGGATATATCTAAAAATTCGTCTATATTCGGATGTAAAAGAGGTTCACCTTTTACATGAAAATAAACGTAATCAGTAAATTCTCTTATTTCATCTAATACATAAGAGAATTCAGAAAGTCCAAGAAATCTTTGCTGCCTATTAGTTTTAGGGCAAAAATAGCATTGAAGATTACAAACATTTGTTATTTCTATATATACTTTCTTAAACCTTTTCATTATCTCAACTCCAATATACATTAAAAGAATCCCCTAAGGGATTCAGTTCTATCTACTTAAATCTATATGACAATAACCACCCGGATTCTTCTTTAAATAATCTTGGTGATATTCCTCAGCATCATAAAAAGATTTCAATGGTATAATCTCTGTTACTATGGATTTATCATATTTAGCTTTTTGTTCTTCTAAAGTTTTATTTATAACATTTATATCCTGACTATCAACATAATAAATTCCAGTTCTATATTGATTACCTATATCAGGACCTTGCCTGTTAAGTATAGTTGGATCTATTATTTGCCAGAATCTATTTAACAATTCTTCTAAAGAGATAATGCTCTCATCATATTTAACATAAGTCGTTTCAGCATGACCAGTAGTTCCTGTACATACTTCTTTATAGGTTGGATTTTCTTTAATGCCATTTGCATAGCCTACTCTGGTTTCTACTATACCATCTATTCTCGACATATATTCTTCTACGCCCCAAAAACATCCACCTGCTAAATATATCTCTTTCATATTTTTCCTCCAATATAATTTTATAATACTGTATTTTCATAACAATAGTATTATACTACTAATTTCATAAAAAATACAGGGTTAACCCCTGTATAAAATTTACTAAAATGGAGCAAATCCTTGATTAGTCCACCAGTCTGTCTTGTGCTTATTATACTGCTCAGTAAATTGTTCAAGATGTACTTTTTCCCATTTAATCAATAAGTCAAAAAGTTTTCTAGCTTCATCAAATCTAGTTTTTGATTTAGCAGCTTCATAAAATTCTATCGATGATTTCTCCATCTGAATTCCTATACCAAAAACAGACATGGCTAATGAGTTATATTCTTTATCAACCTTCTTCCAATTATAAATATCTGGAGAAGGAGGTGTTGCTTCTAAAGCTAATTTTATATCATCATCCTTATTATCTTTAATTTTATTAAATAATGCCTTTAAATATTCAACATGTTTTAATTCCTCATTAGCTAACTCCAAAAATGCTTCTTCACTTTCACTTGTTCCAGCTTGATTTGCTGCCATTCTATAAAATTCATATCCTTCAACCTCATTTAGAATAGCCTGGCTAATTATATTTAGTTCTTCTTTATACATTTATCTCATCTCCCTTCAATATTCTCTTTATACTTACCCAATTTTAAAACTATATCACTTATTACTAATCAACAAAATAAAATCTATACTTTGAATCACTATATTATTATTTTCATCTACTCTACCGTTAATTTCATTAAATATAAATTTAATCTCAATATTCTCCACATCACTACGAACTGCCACTCCATAACTCATATCTTCATAATTCATCATATTGTTATTTTCATCTGTAGCCTTTGCCTCTTGTTTTTCATATATATCTTTTACAAACTCAATCATATCCTGTTCTAATATAATTCTATCGTCTTTAGATATAATCAAAGCATTTTTTAATCTATCATATTGTAAAATCAATCCAGCAACTTCTCTTTTATTTTCATTCCATGAATTCATGTGTACATAATAATCATAACCTTTAATATCAACAGCATCTTCTGCATTATGAGTTCCATAATAAAAATATCGATTTTGCTCATATGGAAATGAATAATAAGGCTCATATTTAAATCCCATCACAGTCTCCATCTTGTCTAAATCAAAATCCTTTGGTAATACCTTAATATCCTTCAACTTATGATTTGAATGAAAATAGCTTATTATATTACTGATTTGTCTTTTATCTTCTAAGGTTATTTCACTATTTCTAATTATCTCTCCATTACTTAACATATTATTTCTAGCTAGTAAACTCTCAAGTCTCTTGTTCTGACTAAATTTTGAAATAGCAAAACTACTTATTGGCCCATATACAGAACTAAATATAATAAAAGATAAACTAATAGGTATAACAATATTTCTCAAAGGTTTTTTAAATGAAAAATATAACATTACTCCCAATATCCATAATCCAAGAACTACTACATAATATCTATTTTCAGTTATACCATATTGTGCTATCCTTTGATAGATTGACATAAACATCATAAAAAGTACAGGTAATATTATCTTAGGAAATAATACTTTGAACAATTTTGCAACCTTATTTTCTTCTAATATTGGAGTAATTAAAAATATTACTCCTACTGATAAAGTTGAGTACCATAATACTAGATGAGACATCAATCCCCTAGGCCATTCTTTCGTTATGAGTATCTTTCCAAAATAAACATAGAGTATAGCAGTATATACGGTCACTAAAGGAATAACTATATATACTAAAAGTATCTTTAGGGATTTAGTATATTCAGTCATATGATATTCTTCATCAGCAGATGGCAATTTAGATAGAAATAAAGATACTGCAAATATCAAGGATACTATTAAAAACATATAGTAATAAAATTCTCCCTTGATATTTACATCGAAAAGTTGATCTATAGTAAAGAATATTCCTACTATACCAAAGTATAGAACAAATGAATATACAAAAGTCAAAGCAAAACTAGACCATATATCCATTACATAATATTCATAATCATTCTTTTTTCCTATCCTTGGTATATACAAAGATGCTAATATTAGAAATAACATAGTCGCTAGATATCTAGACATAGATACCATTCCATAATTTTTTATGAATACAAAATAATATAATATCAAAATTCCAGTGCCAATGCTATATAATAATATTGAAATTATTTTTTTCTTTTCAAAAAACCTCTCTATTAGTAACCCAATACATAGAGAAAAAGGAATTCCTAGCCCTATTACTAAATTAATTTTTTCTAATATTTCCTGATCATCTCCAGTTAAATGACTTTCATTCATATAAATTAAAAGTATAGTCAAAACTGTAGATATTGCTACTGTTATTGGAAATCTTTTGATACTCTTCCTTATACTTATTAAAGTTGATTTTACCCTATCAAAACTCTTCATGATATCAACTCCTTTCTACTATATAGTATATATTTACCCAACAAGAAAAAAAGTATTTGAAAAAATCAAATACTTTAGAAATCATGGTTTAATATTACATCTAATATTCCCTCTTTTCTCTCTATCCAGTCATCAAATGAATGTATATCTGTAAAGAGTTTTCCAATATTATAATTCAAAGATTTAATGCTGCAATCACTTAAGAAATCAACATCAACTTCTTTCGAGAAAGTAGTGGCAATAGTCTCCAATACACAAGTAACTATTTCTTCTTTTTGAGATTCTTCTATATTTTTATTCTCTAATATCATCATCAAATTCTCATGGAATCTATATCTAATAAATATCATAAACCCTTCAAAATCTTCTGCATTATTCCCTTCTTCTATTTCAAATATTATCCTAAAAAATAAATTCCACCTAAAATCTTTATTTATTATTTCTAGGATACTACTCCCAATTTTTCTTGTAAAATCATCATTGAAAAAAATTTCCCTTTCAAAATTTATATATCTATTAAAGGATATATCATTTTTTCCTATATCATTCAGTCTATTTAATATTCGAAGGAAATTCACACTATAATTTTCTGATTCCTCAGGTCCACCTTTCATGAATATATAATTTACAATCACATCTGTAGACTTTTTAAAATCTACAACAAATCCAATTTCCTGTCTTATCTTAACTATATATATATCATGAATAATCTTTGATAACAATGCTTGTAATTGTACTTTTTTTGTTAAAGAATTACTTGCATCCATTCCATTAAGATGATTATAGACAAGCATTAACTGCCTATCAATCATAGATAAATTATCTTTTATTGAAGACATGATATCCCTAAAAAAGTCTTCAGTTAACATATAATTAAAATTCTTATAGAGTATTCTATGGTCAATTTCTCCCCAGAAAACATTTACTAAAGATTTTATCTGAAGTTCAAAGTTGATACAAGTACCATCTTTACAATACTTCCCATCAATTTTATATATTTCAAATCCATTCTTTTGCTTCTGAGGTTGTTTTTCGTCTAATTGTAACATAATATTAGAATTCAAAGGATTTGTATAAAAGCCATTTTCACATTTTATATCAAATAGTTTCATAATATCTTTATAAATTTTATTTTCATCTTCAATAAATCTACATTCAATTCTAAAACCTATTAAGTCAGATAAATTATTTAATAAATTCTCTGGTGTTTTATACTTTATGTAGAAATTATGCCTAAGTATTTTTTCTCTTAAACTCTCTGGAGATTTAATTCTGTAATTGACATTTAAAAAATGATCCTTTATAAAAAAACTATCTGTAAAAAATTTTTCTAAAGAATTAGCAACATTTTCTATACTTTCTTTTCTTTCTTCTATAAGTGCTAAAGTTTCATCTATAAAGTCAAACAATTCAAGTTTCATTCTCTATCCCCCTAAGGATTTTTTGTATATATAATATATACCATTTAATTATATCATAAAAAATAAGATATTAGTCCATAAAAAAGAGAAATCCCTTGGATTTCTCTTAATCAAATTTATCAAAATATATTAATTCTTCAGGTAAACCTTTTTCCATAAGAGCACTCACCATAGAGTCTATCATACCTGGATTTCCACAAAGATAAGCTTCTTTATTGTCTGAATTATCCAGATACTTATCTATAGCATTATTAACTCTACCTCTTTCTCCAGCCCAGTGATGTTCTTCTGTTATCCTTGATAAAGTAGGTATAAATTTAAAATCATATAGTTTTTCTTCTAATTCCCTAAAATAATCTAGTAAAAATAAATCATCTGGAGTTTTTGCACCAAAATAAAATCTTGCCTTTCTATTTATCTTATATTCTTTCATATGTTTAAGTATAGAAAGTATAGGTGCAATTCCTGTACCAGCTGCAACTAATATAACTTCTCTATCATTATCATCGTGGAAATAGAAATCTCCATAAGGACCATTAATTTGGACAGTATCTCCCACTTTTAAATATTTGTGTACATAAGTAGTACATTTTCCTCCAGGCACATATCCAATAAATAGCTCAATATAACTCTTATCCCCTGGAGAAGAAGCTATAGAATAAGCTCTATAAACTTCTTCATCATTACCTTCATAAAGTGGTGCTTTAAGCTGAATAAACTGTCCTGGTTTAAAATTAATTTCTTCTCCTTCAGGTAGTTTGATTTTCAATCTCTTAATTACGGAAGTCATATCTTCAATCTCTTCTACTGTTGCAAAATACTCTTTTACGTTAAATAACTCTTCCGGTATCTGAATTTTAATATTTTGTTTTACCTTACATTGACAAGAAAGTCTAACATTGTCTTTTAATTCCTCATCTGTTAGAAAAGGGGTTTCTGTTGGTAAAACAGGTCCTCCTCCATCAAGAACTTTTACTTTACAATATCCACAGGTTCCCTTCCCTCCGCAAGCAGAGGGAATAAAAATCTTTTCATCAATTAATGTGGATAATAGAGAAGATCCTCCATTAACGGTATATTCTTTATCTTCATTTATAACTAATTTTACTTCACCATAGTTCCCTATGGTTCTATCAGCAAGAGTAAGCAAAAAAGCGAATATAGCCGATATACCTGTAACAGCAGCTGTTGTTATAATTATTTCATTCATATTTTTTGCCCTCCTTATTGAATTTGGACTATGCCTGAAAAGCCTATAAAAGCCAATGCCATTAATCCAGTAATAATTAAAGTTATACCTGGGCCTTCCAGTCCTTTAGGAATAGATCCTTTCTTTATCTTTTTACGTATACCAGCTAAGGCCACTATGGCTAAAGTCCATCCAATTCCAGACCCGATGCTAAAACCAATTGATTGAAGAAAGTTATAGTTACGAATTATCATAAATAATGAAACCCCTAAAATAGCACAATTAACAGTTATTAATGGTAGAAATATACCCAATGCATAATATAGATTTGGAAGGTATCTTTCTACAATCATCTCTAATAGTTGCACAAATGCTGCTATACTAACAATAAAAACTATAAATCTTAAGTAATCTAAATGTAATGGCACCAAAACATAATGATATATAAGATAATTTATTATTGTAGTACAGGCCAGAACAAATGTAACAGCTTGGCCAAGCCCAAGGGAAGTAGGAATTTCCCTTGAAACCGCTATATATGAACACATACCTAAGAAATTACTAAATATCATATTATTTGTAAATATTGCCGCAAAGAATATGATGAAAGGATTAAGTTCTATCATGAGCTAACCACCTGACCTTTCTTCTCATCTTGTTTTTTCTCTTTTTCTTGAATAGTTTTAGTTATCCAAATGATAACTGCTAGGATAAAAAAGGCGGCTGGCGGCATTATCATAATAGTCCAAGGTGTCCACCATTCCCCTAATACTTGAATACCAAATATCGTACCAAAACCTAATAACTCTCTAAAAAATGCTATAGTTAATAGAACTAAGGTATAGCCTAATCCCGAGGCTACTCCATCCAAAAATGAAGGTATTGGAGGGTTCTTTTGTGCATACGCTTCTGCTCTACCCATTATTATACAGTTTGTAATGATTAACCCTACATAAGGTCCTAAAGCTTTACTCATTTCAGGCATATATGCTTTTAAGAAAATATCAACTATAATTACATAGGCTGCTATTATAAGTACCTGTACCATCATTCTAATATGTTTTGGAGTAAATGATCTAATTAATGATACCGTAAAAGATGATAATGCAGTGACAAAAATTAATCCTACTCCCATAATTAATGAATTTAACATAAGATTGGTTACAGCTAGTGCTGAACATATGCCTATTATTTGAACTAGTACTGGATTATCTTCCCATAGTCCCATCTTAAATATTTTTTTAGGGCTATCTCCTATCATTTCCTATTCCCCCTTTCTCTCTTTAATGAAATTATCTATGTCTTCATTTAAGAATTTACTCACAGATTTTGAAGTCAAAGTTGCACCAGCTATAGCATCTACATTTCCTCCAGGCGCTGGCTTATATATAATATAATTTCCATTCTGTGATCCTGTTATATCAATTCCTCTGAATTGTTCTTTATACCAATCCTCCGATATTCTACCACCTAATCCCGGTGTTTCACTATGAGAAGTAAAATCTAGCCCAAGAATTGTTGAATAGTCGGCCGAAATTCCAACATATCCTTCTATACTTCCCCAGAGACCAGAGCCATTTATGGGTACAGCATATCCTAGGATTTCTTGATTCTTATCATAATATACGTACATAGAATCATCACCAAACGGTATAGAGCCTATATTTTCCATAAAAGCTTCATTAATGTCATTGGGATTTTCAGATAGTGGCTCAATATCAAAAATATATAGAAGTTTCCTACTTAACTCAATTTCTTGATTAAATGCAATTTTATCAGCAGTACTATAATTTAAAAAAGCTAATATAAAAGTGAAAAAAGCAGTAATAATAATCATGAAAATTATTGGAAAACTAAAGGATTTCTTCATATTGCCACCTCTTCCTTTTTAGCCTTTGATTCTTTTCTGTATTTCTTATAAGCATTGACTCCCTCATCAATTATCGGTGCAAAGGTATTAGCTATCAGTATTGCAAACATCATACCACCAGCAAATAATGCATATCCCCTTATAATTACAGTAACTATACCTATAAGAATACCATATATCCATTTTCCTTCCTTTGTCTTCGGAGCTGATATAGGATCCGTTGCCATAAATACAGTACCAAATAATAATCCTCCAGCAAGTATACCAAAAATAGGATTAGGAATCTGACTATTACCTAATGCATAGAGGATACTACTTAGACCTGTAAATCCGATTAAAACACCAGCCATTATTTGCCAAGAAGCAACCTTCTTATAAATTAAGTAAATACCAGCTAACACTATTAAAACAGCAGATGTTTCTCCCATAGACCCTGAAACATTTCCAATGACTAGGTCCATTAAAGAGGCCATTTTTCCCGTATCTCTAAATAATAGCATAGGCGTGGCTTGGGATACTGCCTCTACTCCTTCAGTTATATAGGTACCTAATCCTCCTGGAAAACCTAAAGCTGCTTTTGACCATTCTATAGTCAAAGGGGTTGGGAAACACACATATACAAATGCTCTAGCAACTAAAGCCGGATTAAAAACATTTTTTCCAAAACCTCCGAATACTTCTTTTGCAAATAAAATACCAAATATAATCCCTGTTACTGCTATCCAATATGGCGTAGTAGGAGGCAATGTCAATGTGTATAAAATACAACTAACAAATACTGCCTCTGATACTTTTCTATTATATTTTTTTTCAAATATCCATTCTGTAGTTACTCCAGCAACTGTAACGATTCCTAAAAGTATCAAAGTTCTCCATCCGAAAAAATAGATTGATGCAAATATTATAGGTATTAAAGAAATAATAACTGTTCGCATCATCTTTTGTTTAATAAAATACTTTGAGAAATTCTTTAAGTTCAAAATAACACCTCCATATTTTAATGAGTTAATATATAGTATGATATATTCCCAATATTTTGATAAAATAACATTTGTTAACTATATTGATAATAAAGATACTATATTATTTAGAATAAGTTCTAAAAATACGGCATACTTATAGAAAATCCATAGGCATACAACACAAAGCACCTATGGATTTTCAAATATTTTAACTTATATTTATTTTAAATAATATCTTAATTATAATCTTATTAGCCTTTATAGTTTCTAGCTCTTTCTAATATATAAAATTATATTAAATATATAAACATACTTAAATACTTCTTTTATCTATCAACTCAAAAACTTGGCTATTACATTTAGAGCATCTTTTCAGCTTTAATTCTTCTATGGTTCTAAATTTCTCTAAACTTCCTACCTTCAGCATCTCTCCACATTTTTTACATTTATATAGACGTGCCGTGGCCCTAAGTTCTCCAGTATAGATAGCTCCTTCATAAGAGTTCCCCACTAATGCTTTACTATTATTAGTGGTTTTAAGAATTATCATCTGCCCTATATTACCAATTATTTCTGCTCCTTCATAGGTGTTAAATCTAGTTATTATCTCTGAAACTACAAGACCCATTTTCAAAAAGTTCTTTTGCATATCTAACTCAAAATCTGGAGATTTATGAGCATAGGAAAGATATATAAAAAGTCCGCTTTCATCATTTAAAGCTTCTATTCCCCTTGAAAGAAATAAGTTCATTCCCTCAAGAGTATAAGGAGGATCTGTAAAAAAACAATCAAACTGCTTTTTAAAATCTTTTGATAGTTCTTTTCTAAAATCTATATATTCACATTTGATAGGAAGATTTTCTTCTATAGCTATATTATTTATATAGTTAATAATCCTTTTATCTATATCCATTACTGTAATGGAAGTCTTATATTTTATAGAAGTTTTGTAAAGCTTTCTCAATAAAAATCCTATAGCTATACTAACTAAATCATCATCACCTATGCATAAAATCTTTTTTCCTATTAACGTATGATTTTTAATACATAATACTGCTCTTTTAATTGCTGTATCTATACTACACTTTGATTGATCAATAGTAACATCTACCTGAGGACGATTTTTAAAAATTATATTTAATTCTTCTCTTATTTCAATAATCTCCTTATGATCTTTCCACGGTTCTGTCAATAGTTTAATATATAAATTTTTATTTATATTCTTAAATCCCAATTCATCTTCTATAAACGCTTTCCCTTCTGAAGTAAGTCTTATTCCTCTATCTTGAATAAGTATTTTTCTCTTTATAAACTCTTTCTTTATGGCAGCAACTATTGGGATGGGTAAAAGCATATTTCTTCCCAATTCTTTAGTAGAAATTCCCTCTTTAAAATATATATTTATTAATATGTTCTCTATAACATTTTTTCCTTCTTCTATTTTTATATTTTTATTTACTTCTTCTATATAATTAAACATCATTATAACCCTCCATATAATATATTAAGTTCTAAAGGACTAAGGTAGAAACTACTCATGACGGTTATATTCAAACTAATATTTAAAAGTAAAATAGAAACTTCAACAAAAAAGACCATAGCAACACAAAGTGTCACTACAGCCTTTTTATAACTTAAAATATACACCAAGAACTAATATCCTCTTTAATTATAAAATAACAATAGTAATTAAAAGAAAGTATATTACTATTATGACTATAAGAGAATATATAATAATTTTGGGCATAAAAAAACCGTACAAAAGCACGGTTTTTACAATATATCATAAGGTCTAATGATTTCCGTGTTCCTAACTTACTCTTAAAAAACCGTCAACAAATAAACCTAAACACTTCTAGGTTAAAGTTTTTTAAGATTCAACTATTTAGTTGATTTAGTTAAGAACAAACGCTGACATCAACTTCTCTCCCTTACTTGTTTCTATAATTTATTTACTACAATTTACATTATAGCATATATATAAATATATAACAATTATAAATATGATTTTTCATATAATCTTTTTAGTTTTTTACAATAATTTTCTTTATTATATTTACATATTATTTACTACTTCATATTTTTGTTTTAATTCATTTGTCTTATCCAAATAAGCTTGTTGTTGCTTCATTCCAAGTACTTGATCAGTTATTTGAGCCTTAACTTCATCAAATGTGCTCATAGTTTCTTTATTCTTGGCTGTTAATTTGATTATATGATACCCAAACTGAGTTTTTACTGGCTCTGAGATAGTATCTACTTCCATATTAAAAGCTGCTGTTTCAAACTCTGGAACCATTTGTCCTTTAGTAAATTCACCTAAGTTTCCTCCTTGCTCTTTAGAAGGACATGATGAATAATTTATCGCAGCGTCTTCAAAAGAAAGACCTTCATTTATCTCTTTTATAATATCTTTAGCTTTTTCTTCATTATCTACTAAAATATGACTAGCAACTACAGTTTCAGGTTTATGAAAATTATTTTTGTTTTGATTATAAAAATCTAATATCTCTCCCTCTGTTACCGTGATTTCAGATAAAATATTATTTAGGGCATATTGTTTAAGTAATCCCTCTTTCAACCTTTCTAGTTCTTTAGTGAAATCTTCTTTTTTATCCAAGCCATTTTCTAGAGCATTCAAATATATTAATTCCTGATTTACTAACTCATCTACTACCCTTTTAATGCCTTCCGGCGATTGAAACTGCATTGCCATTTGAGGCCCCAAATCATTAAGGAATCTAAGTACAGTATCCTCTGTTATCTCTTTACCATTAACTACTGCAAGAACTCTCTTTTCACTCATATGTATTCTCCTTTTATTTAAATTTTTAATACATTTCCCTGTTCTAAATAATCAATAAATCTTTTATCTTCAATAATATAAAACCTCTTAAAGATATATCTTTAAGAGGTTGTGAGTATCCATTTACTATAGAATAGTGATGTTTTCAGCTTGTAGACCTTTAGCGCCTTCTACAACGTTGAATTCAACTTCTTGACCTTCTTCTAAAGTTTTGAATCCTTCTTTGTTGATTTGTGAGAAGTGAGCGAATACATCGTTTCCTTCTTCAGTAGTAATAAATCCAAATCCTTTTTCTGCATTAAACCATTTTACTGTACCTTTCATTGCATATACCTCCGAAATTTTATTTCTTTAATTCTTTGTAAAAATACCAACAATAAAATTTCTTTACTATATGCAGATAAAATTCTGAACCTGTAGAAATTATTGTGTATTGATTATTTACTTCCGAATTAAAGCTACACCCTAATCTTAACACACTCTAAGATAGATTGCAACTACATTTTATATCTTTTTTAACAAATCTAGAGCTTAATTTGTCTTAATACCATAATAAATTTTCAAACTATTTTGGTATTCTCAAATTGGAAAAATCAACTATTTCCCTCATATATTCCTCATCCATTAATGGTGAAGATAGTATATAATCTGCAGACGATCTATTGGTTGCTATAGGTATATCATATAAAACAGCAATTCGAAGTAAGGCTTTCACATCTGGATCATGAGGCTGAGCTTCCAAGGGATCCCAGAAAAAAATTACCATATCAATTTTCCCCTCAACAATACGAGCTCCTATTTGCTGATCTCCACCCAACGGACCAGATTTAAAAGCTTTCACTGGTAAATCTGTACTATCTGATATTCGCCTGGAAGTAGTTCCTGTACCACATAAAAAGTGTTTTGATAAAATCTCTCTATTTTCTTTTACCCAATCTATCAGATCATCTTTCTTATTATCATGAGCAATAAGAGCTATATTTTTTTGCTTTTCCATTCTTATTTTCATCATTAGCACCCCTCAAACTTAATACATTTAATATTAAATTTTTATTTTAAATATAGTATACCTATTTTATCATTAATTTGGGCAAAATTATATAGAGTAATTCACTTAGTTTTGACTAAAATATAACAAAACTTTATTTTACTATTCTTTAGTGTTATTATAATGATGTGAATATATCTTACATCGTTATTCAAATTTAATAAAATTCAATAAACAAAGGAGCGTTTTAAATGAACTCTATGATTCAAAAGTATGTAACACAAGAATTTATGACCGAAGCAGAAGGTAACTATATTGAAGAAGCTATTGCTAAAAAAGAATCTGTTATTGTATCTGGACATAGATCAGCAGGTATAAGACCATTGATGGCTACCCTAATGGCAGTAGCAAAAGGTAGTTTTACATCAGTTCAAGTAAAAGGGTTTGAAGATTTAAATAGTGATGTTGAATATTTTCTTATTCCGGGCCTAGATAATTTGGATTTTGAAAAATTAATTGGTGAAGCCATGGCAAAACCAAACACATCATTTGTAACTCTAAAAGAACCTGAACATCCTTATTCAATTCTAAAATTATTAAAAGATGTTTATAAACTAACGGGAGATACTTCTAAAATATATCATCTTGTAGAATGTGCTAAGATTGATAATGTACCAAAATTAACTAAAATCACAAAAATGAACTTAGATGAAAAAGGGAAGATAATAAAAGTAGATTTTGAAGGATAATAAATAAGTTAGGTGATATCACCTAACTTATTTATTTATATTTTTCCACTTAGTTACACCCATGGAATGGTTGTCTTTATTATCCTTATCTAAAATATTATGGAAGTATTTATGTAAATCATCTGATTTATTTATTTCATTACTTCCAGATAATATGGTATTACCATAGGTAGTTTCTTTTTTATACAAAATTTCAAATTCATCTAGCATATAGTTTTCATAAATATATTCAGGGATAGTTTCCAGCATCCAAGAAAGATATTTAGTATTATTTACATGATTATTGTAATCAATATCTGATCTTCTCACATGAAAATCAATGTATTCTTCTATTTTTATCTCTTTTTTGAAATCATAAAAATCATCAAAGGTTTTCTCTTCTATGGGATTGATTGCTTCAATAAATTCAACTGGTACTCTAATAGGTCTCTTTTTTTCCATATTTAAAAATATCCAAACCGTAGATGCCCTTCCTATTTCTATAGCTTTTTCATCGTATATAATAAATTCTCTAGTAGCATAAAATTTATCGACCCCAGAAGTCCAAGTCTCAATTGTTATATTTTCTTTCACATTTGGATATCTGTGGATTTTAACCTTCCATCTATTTAGCATCCAGCCATAGTTTAGAGCTTGTAGCTTATCAACACCAAATCCAATATGATCTGTATGAGCCCCCGATGTCTCACCCAAATATGTAAGTATTGCTATAGGTGTAGCTCGTCTGTATTTATCTGCATCATAATATGGTATCTGAAACATTTTTCTATATTTAGACATTAATCTATCACTCCTTTAAATATGCCAATAATTATATTATATATCATAACTCTTATGTATAAAATAGAATGTCAAATTTCATTTTTTGTAAGAAGTACTTCTATCAAATCACTAATATATTAATAAAGCCTTTCTTAAATCATATTCAAAGCTAAGTTTAAATTAGGAGAAATATAATCAAAAAGTAGAAATTTCCTATTCCTTATAAAAAACAGCCTATAAAAGGCCACTTTTATGTTACATTTCTAATCCATTTTTTAGATTTAACTCTTGGTAAACCTATAACAGCCTTAACTATTTCTTCAAAGGAAACTAATATAAAAACAATATAAACAGGTAACTTTAATAATAAAACTCCAATAAATGCTAAAGGAACTCCTATTAACCATACAGCTCCCATTTCAAGATACATAGAAAAACTAGTATCCCCTCCACCTCTGAGGACTCCTACAATCAATGTAGAATTAAATGTTCTTATAAAATAAAATATTCCTGCAACCATTAATAATTTTCTAGATAAATTGTACACATCTAATTCCAAATTTCTAAATAATTTTAAAGTTAAGTCAGGTGTTAAACCTAAAATCACCCCTAAGGCCAATCCTGCTATAGTTGACATAGTTAAAAATTGAATTGCATAATTATATGCCTCTTCTTCATCTCCAGCACCAATCTTATTACCAACCATAACAGTACAAGCATTAGCTAATCCTCTTACCATTACAAAAAAAATATTTTGAATAGTACTTGCAACTTGCACTGCAGCAGTTGCTTCTGCTCCCATTCTAGCATAAGCTGCAGAATACATAACTTGTCCCAATGCCCAAAATGTTTCATTAATTATCACAGGGTAAGTAGTCTTTAGATATCTGTTAACAAATTCTTTTGTCCAATCTGTTAATTCCCTTAGGGTAGCAGCTAGAGGTTTTATACCTGTATATACAAAATAAAGAATAAAACTAATTTCAACGATTCTCGCAATTAATGTTCCATAAGCCGCTCCTTTTACTCCCAATTCCGGAAAACCAAAATGTCCAAAAATAAGTAAATAATTAAATATTGTATTAGTTATAAATGATATAGCTGAAACAACCATAGGCATTTTAGGCTGTCCAATACTTCTAGATGCTATACTGAAAGCAAAGCTTATACCAGTTATTATATATGACAAAGAAACTATTCGTAAATAATCACTTCCTAGCCTAACTACTATTTCTTCCTTAATAAAAAATCTCATAACTATCTCTGGACAGAAGAAAGCCACCATGGTAAAAATTAATCCAGATAAGGCACTTAAACTCACTGCTAACCCTAATACTCTTTTAATATTTTCTGTATCATTTTTACCCCAAAATTGAGATATAAATATTGAAGAACCACTATTAATTCCAAAAATAATTAAAGAGTAAAAAAAGAATAGTTGATTTGCTAAACCTACTGCTGCTATACTTGATTTACCTAATTCAGATATCATTAAAGTATCCACCATATTTAGCGAAGAAGTTATCAAGTTTTGTAATGCGATTGGAATTGCTATTATCAGCATATCCTTTAAGAATTTCTTATCCTTCCAAAATTGCTTCATTTATGACCTCCGATAATATAATGTTAAATAAATGTATTATATTTAGATAATACCATTATTTCATTATACAATATTTATTCTAAATTGAATATACTTAATTCCGCTAAATGAATACTAATAAATAATGGCACTCAACTTAATGAGTACCATTATTTATTATCTCCTACCATATCTTGTATGATCATTTCCTAAATAATTTACATTTGCATAAATTTTTACCATATTACTATTATCCTCATGCTCAATTTGAATATCAGTAGGTCTTCCATCATCTCCTCTTCTTTCAAAGTGATGATTTATAATCTCTAAGGCTATTTTTTCACTATACTGTCCATTATATACCTTATTATAATCATCTGCTGGCATTTCTAATACAGATCTATGAACTCCATCTTTAACAATCCTTTTTTCGATAATATTATTAAATAACATTTTTATAACCTCCATTGTCGTTATTTTAGAAGCTAAATTAAAACTCCTTTATAATATCTTTTCTATAAAGAAGTTTTTTATGTTACTTTTTATATATAAAAAATTGTTTATTGATTTAAATCTGTCCCATAAACATTTGTACCATAAATGATACTACTACAACAAAAAGAGAGATAATAAAGCCATGTAACATTGGTAAAAACCCAGATTTTGATACTTCTTTAAAGTTCGTTTTTAATCCAATTGCTCCTAAAGACATGACCATAAAAAATTTGCTTACAGTAGAGATTTTAGTACTATCTGAAGCAGAGATAATCCCTAGACTTTTTACGCCAACCATAACCAAAAATATCACAATAAACCATGGAAATATCTTTTTTAAATCAATTTTTTCTTTTTTCGTGCTACTTATATTATGCTTAGAGTTTAATCTCTCGTTAATAAATGAGAATACTAATACTGCGGGTACTATAGATAATGTTCTTGTAAGTTTAACTATTAATGAAAAGTTTCCAGCTGCATCTGAAAATGCATATCCTGCTGCTACAACAGATGATGTATCATTTACAGCAGTTCCTGTCCACAATCCATACCCTAAATCACTCATTCCAAAATACCTTCCTGCTATTGGAAATAATACCACCATAACTATATCAAATATAAAGGTAGCAGAAATTGCATAGGCAATATCATTTCCCTCTGCATCTATAGTGGGTGCAATTGCTGCAACTGCAGAACCTCCACATATTCCAGTACCTGCTGAAATAAGCCCAGAAAGCTTCCAATTCATGTTAAATAATTTCCCCAAATAATATCCACCTGCAAATGCAGCAAATAACGTAAATGTCATAACAATTAGCGAATACTTTCCAACTTCAAATACTTGAGAAAAACTTAGAGTTGCGCCCATTAAAATAATAGCTAGTCTTAACACCTTTTTAGAAACAAAACTTATTCCATCATTTAAAATATTATAATTTGATATAATCGGATTAATTGCCATGCCTAAAAGTAAAGAAAAAACCCCTGCACTAATGAGTTTTCCTGGGATAAGATCACTAATGAACATTGATACATAAGCTAGAATAACTGTTAATAAAATTCCTGCTGAATACTTTTTGATAAACTTCATATCATTTACCTCCCTTTATTTTATACTATTGATTCTATTGCTACATTAGTATAAAATCAAATTATGATTTATTATATATCAATAAGTTAAGTTTATATATGGAGGATATAATGATTGATTTTAGATTAAAGACTTTCCTAACATTATGCAAAGTATTAAATTATACTAAAACTGCTGAGATTTTGCATATCACGCAACCAGCTGTATCACAACATATTAAATACTTGGAGGATAATTATAATGTAAAGTTATTCCACTACGGTGGCAAAAGTCTAGAATTAACGGAAGCTGGAAAAATACTCTATAATTTTACTCTTGCAATGCAAGCAAGTTCTGATAGACTTAGGCTTATGTTGACCACTCCTAAAATTAATAATTATCCTATAACTTTTGGTTCAACTTTAACTATTGGTGAATATACAATGTCTAATTTACTTATAAAATTAATATCTGATTTTCCACATATCAACGTTACAATGGAAGTTGGCAACACGAAAATTCTGCTAGAAAAATTACGAGATGGAAAAATCGATTTTGCTATATTAGAAGGTCATTTTGATAAGTCGGAATATAATTCAATGTTTTTTTCTACTGAACCTTTTATAGGAGTATGTTCTCCTAATCATCCTTTTGCAAGCAAAAATATTTCCTTTCAAGATATTTTTGAGGAGCGGTTAATCCTTAGAGAGAAAGGTTCTGGAACAAGAGATATTTTTGAACAGATTTTATATGAACATAATATTACAATGAAAAATTTCAAAAAAATAACTCAAATCGGAAATATGAGCATGATAAAAGAATTAGTAATAGAAAATTTAGGAATTACATTTTTATATAAGGAAGCCGTTAAAAGAGAGCTTAGTGATGGCAGTCTTATAAAAATAGATTTAAAAGACTTTGATGTGGAAAGAGAGTTTAATTTTGTATTTTTAAAAGATAGTCTACATCATAAAGAATATCTTGATTGGTTTAACTATTTTATTTCAATTAGATAAATATAAAAGCTAGAACAAGAGGATCTTTTATTCTAGCTTTTTATATATACCTAATCTAAATTAATTACCTAAAAATCTATCTAACAAACCCAGAGAACTTAGTAATACTATAAATATGGCGACTGGTGCTACATACTTGATGAGTATAGTCCAGAATTTTTCAAGCTTAAAGCTTACTCCTGGGCTCTTCTTCACCTCAGCAATAGCCTCATCTACACCCCAAATATATCCTATGAATATTGCCATTAAAAATCCACCTACAGGCATTAATATATTAGATGTAAAGAAGTCTAAAGTATCAAAAACTCCTTTATTGAATAATGGAATATGAAAATCAGCCATAGGCCCCATGGATAAAGAAGCAAATATGCCAATTATAAACATAAGAGATGCAAATATGGTTACAGCCTTATTCCTAGACCATTTACGCTGATCAATTCCATATGATACAGCTACTTCTAGCAGTGAAATAGAAGACGTAAGAGCTGCAAAGAAGACTAATACAAAGAAAATCACCCCAAATACGGTTCCTAAAGGCATAGCTTCAAATACTGCCGGCAATGTTACAAACATAAGTCCAGGACCTTGACCTGGTTCAAATCCAAAAGCAAACACTGCTGGAAGAACAGCAAAACCTGCTAATAGTGCTACTGCCGTATCAAGTCCAGGTATTATTAAAGCATTTTTCTCTAGATTTTCATCACCTTTTAGATAACTACCATAGGTAATCAGCGCGCCCATACCTAATGATAATGAGAAGAATACCTGCCCTAAAGCATCAACTAAAACCCTTGCATTAAATTTGCTAAAATCAGGCTTTAAATAATAAGAAAGTCCTGCTGAGGCTCCATCAAGAGTTATAGATCTTACAGCTACTATAATAAGCATAACAAATAATGCTGGCATCATCACTTTACTTGCCTTTTCGATTCCCGCGGATATACCTTTAAAAACTATGGCTACAGTTAGTAACATAAATATTCCATGATATATTAGAGGCTCTACAGATGCTCCAGTGAATCCAGTAAAATATGTAGCCTTATCTGATGCTATACTTCCTAATAAAGTTGCAACAATATATTTAATAACCCAACCACCAACTACACTATAATAAGACAAAATTAAAAATGCAGTTAAAATTCCGATGAAACCTAGAAAACCCCAGTTTTTATTTAGCTTTTTGTATGCTCCATAAGGGTCAAGGTTTGTTTTTCTTCCTATGATCATTTCTCCTAGCATCATAGTAAATCCTACTAATACAACTATCAGTAGATATACCACGACAAACACGGCACCACCATTTTTACCTGCTAAATATGGAAACTTCCATAAATTGCCTAGTCCTACTGCTGAACCTGCTGCCGCCATAATAAAACCAAAACTTGATCCCCACGATCCTCTTTCTTCTTGGCTTTTAACCTTGTTGTCCATAATATCCCTCCTTTAATATTTTTTTATATTATATTTATGAGTTTAAATGATTATACTACATTTAAGCATTAAAGTAAACGAATATTTAGACTATTCTGTAAGTTTATTTTTTATCAAAGTTTAACTCCAAAATATAAATTCTAAAGCCCTTAATGGTATAATTATTATCTTTCCATTAAGGGCTAATCTTTTCTGTTGTTTTTATTCTATAGATTTTATAATATTTTCCAATATTGGATTAAAAATTTTATCTATAATTTTATCTGAATCTTCGTAGCTATTATTAGAAATACTGCTTATTTCCTTGACCATAGGAATCTCTCCCAGAAGCTTTAGATTCATATCTTCTAAAAATTCATTTATATTTTCTGTATCATATATTTTTATCTTTTCATTACAATTTGGACATAAGACATAACTCATATTTTGTATAACACCTATTATGCTTATATTCATTTTCCTAGCCATATTTACTGCCTTAGCTACTATCATTGAAACCATATCTTGGGGTATTGATACCATTATCAGTCCATTAATTGGTATTGAATCCATTACAGTCAATGCTACATCTCCTGTTCCTGGTGGCATATCAATAATAAGATAATCTAATTCCTCCCATAATACATCTGTCCAAAACTGTCTAACAGCCGTTGAAATAATCGGTCCTCTCCATATAACAGGTTGATTTTCATCTTCCATCAGTAAATTAAAGGACATAACTTTAATCCCATCCTCAGTCTCTACTGGATAAAGAAAATTCTCCGTAGATTCTACCTCTGCATCTTTAATATCAAGTAATCTTGGAATACTTGGCCCTGTAATATCAGCATCAAGGATTCCTACCTTGTACCCTTTTTTCCTCAATTCCTTAGCTATTAAAACAGATACAGTAGATTTTCCCACTCCACCTTTTCCACTCATTACACCTATTACTTTATTTATCTTATTTAATGGATTGTTCTCTATCATACAGCCATCCTTAGGTTTTGAACAGGAACTTTTGGATGGACAATTGTTGCAATTTGCCATAATAGTCTCCTTTCTCAGTTAATTTATTTATTATATCCTAGTAAACATTTCTAATCCACAGATTTTAATGATTCTACCATCTCTACATTCTTAAGTTTATAATACATTGCAAGATTTACAAGAATTGCAAAAATTAAGGTTAATAGTATTGAGAAAATATAGCTTTTTAATTCTAATTTTAATCCAAACATTATATTTTCCATTTCAACTGTTGTCATTATAAACTTATGCAAAAATATTCCCATAACGAGACCTGCTAAAGCTCCAATAATAGTCAATATTGTGTTTTCTCTATAGATATATACTGATACCTCATTATCATAAAATCCTAAAACCTTTATAGTTGCAATTTCTCTTATTCTTTCAGATATATTGACATTAGTTAAATTATATAAAACTACAAAAGCTAAAGCTCCAGCGGAAATAATCATAACTAAAACTACATAGTTTAAACTTTTAATAGTATCTTCAAAATTTTCCTTAATTGAAGTATTAAAACTAACACTAGAAATGCCTTCTTTTTTTATCAATTCTCTTGATAATTTATCTTCAAATTCTTTAGAAGTATCAGATAGAATTCCAATAGCTTCATTGAATTTTACTTCTTTTTGAAATATTTCATCATAATAATTGGGAGATAAATATACATAATTAAATGTATAGTTTTCTGTAATCCCAGTTATTCTTACTTTAGCCTTATCATCTTCATTGTTAATTAGGGTTATTTCATCTCCTATATCTACATTTAGGCTTTTACTCACCTGCTCGGTAATTACCACTCCCTTTTCTTCTATGTCAATTTCCTTTTCATCCTTACGTCTTTGCAAATGAATAAAATTATCTATATTTGTTATATCCTTTGGGATAATTATTGATATATCTTTTTTTAAGCTACCTGAATCTAGAGCTCCACTTTCCTTTGAAATAAGTTCATAAGACTTTATCTTATCATTATTCTCTAGATGTTTTATCCCCTCAGTTTCTAATCCTACAGTCATATCATAGGTAAATAACACTCCATATTGCCTATCTACTACAGTTTTAATAGAATCTCTTATTCCAAATGCTGTAAGCATTAAAGCAGTACAACCTGCTATTCCAAATACAGTCATAAAAAATCGTCTTTTATATCGAAATATATTTCTAATAGTTACTTTATAACTAAAGTTAAATCTGTTCCAAATGAAAGGTATATTTTCAAGGAGTATTCTTTTCCCTAACTTCGGAGCCTTTGGCCTCATTAGAGATGCTGGATTTTCTCTTAACTCATTATTACAAGCAAGAAATGCAGTAGTAGTAGTCAATCCTATAGCCCCTAAAGATATAAAAGTGGCTAAACTTACATTAAATCTAAGAGTTATAGATGGTAATATATACATTATTCCATAGGCATTGAAAATAACAGTTGGAAATAATGTATATCCTATTCCAATTCCTATTATACATCCTAATATTGTTGCGGCTAAAGCATAAAAGATGTATTTAAAGGCTATATCCCATCTCCCATAACCTAAAGCCTTTAAAGTTCCTATATTTATCCTTTGCTCATCTACCATCCTCGTCATAGTAGTCAAACATACTAATGCTGCAACCAAAGCAAAGAAAACTGGAAATACTTTAGATATGGCATCAATACGATCCGCAGCCCCACCATAATCTACATATGAATAATGAGATTTTCTATTTAATACATACCATTTCCCCTTTTCAATTTTCTTTATCTCTTTTTCTCCATCCTCAATTTTTTCCCATGCCTTTCTTAATTCTTCGTCTACTTTTTCCTTTGAATCATTATATTCTTTTTCTCCCTTTGCCAAATCTATTTTTCCTTTATCTAATTTTTCTTTAGCCTTTTTAATCTCTAAAAGCCCTTCTTTTTCACCTTTTATAAGATTTAACTTTTCATTCTCTAATTTTCCCCTTGAAGAAGCTAATAAATTTTTACTTTGATTAAGTTCTTCCTCACCTTTTATAAGTTCCTTTTTATTTTTAGCCAAATCTTTCTTTCCATTATCTACAGCTTCTTTCGTCTTAGCTAAAATCCCCAATGTAGTTTGTAAATCTATGTTTAGTTTTTCCTTTTCTTCCTTTGGCAATAAAGGATTTTTTAGAGCATCATTAATTTGTGCTATCTTTCCTTCTAATAGAGTTATACTTTCCTCTCCTTTTTTTATTTCTTCTTCAGCTTTTTTGAAACCTTCTTCAGCTAATGATTTTTTTTCATTAAAAGCTTCGAGCCCTTTTCTGTACTCCTCTTCCCCTATTAATAATTCCTTTTCTGCTAATTCAATCTTTTCTTTACCTTCTTTAATAGATAAATTAAACTTCCTTTCATTATCTTTAAGTTCTTTTTCACCATTACCTATGTCTTTTTTAGCATTCTCTATTTCCTCTAAAGCTTCCATTAATTTTTCTTCAGCTTTAGCTTTTTCATCAAAGTATTCTTTTTTACCTTCTGTTATCTTGTCTTCTGCCTCTGATAAAATTTCTCTATATCTTATTTGTTCTCTATCTTTGGCTAGTTCCTTTACCTTATCTGTAATTGGATTGATTACATCAAAATATTCATCTTTATATGAATTCAGTTCCCTGGCACCTTCCACAGTAATATATATATCTGTATATATATCTAATATAAAGTTTTCTTGAGGAATCATAATGAAATCTCTTACTTGCCCATTCCCAATATTACTGCTGCCTTTTTCGAAGGATAAATAGTATGGAGTCTGAACAGCACCTACTACTATAAATTCAGTATTTTTTAGACTATCAGATAAAGGTTCTTCTTTTCCAGAAAATAGTTTGATTTTAGAGCCTATAGGTACTCTCAAGAAATTCTCTTTCCCTGCTTCAATTACACATTCATTAGATTTCTCCGGCAACCTTCCCTTTACTAATTTCACACCATTTATCTGTTGTTCCGATGAAAATCCATGTACTCTGAGTACAACTTCTTTCTCCTTATATTCTGCCAATGCATCAATAGTGTAGGTTCCAAAGCTTTCTTTTACACCTTTAATTTTACTTATTTCACTTAGATCATCTTTAGTTAAACCTAAAGTTGACACTACTCTTATATCCATTAAATTGTACTCATCATAATATTTATCAGCTGTATATTCCATATCTTCTGGAGCAATTTTAACGCCTGAAAAAAATGCCACTCCCAAAGCTATAATTGCTACAATAGATATAAATCTACCTAATGACTTTTTGATATCCCTTAAAACATCTTTTGTTAGTGCAGTTTTTTTCACTACCATTCAATCCTTTCTACTGAAATAGGATTGCTATTTATGGTTTGACTTTCTATCATACCATTTTTAACTCTTATAACTTTATCTCCCATTGGAGTTATAGCTAAGTTATGAGTTATCACGACTACGGTCATCCCTCTCTCTCTACAAGTATCTTGTAGAAGTTTTAATATAGACTTTCCTGTATTATAGTCTAATGCTCCCGTTGGTTCATCACATAAAAGTAGCTTCGGGTTTTTAGCCAATGCCCGTGCAATAGCCACTCTCTGCTGTTCACCTCCTGATAACTGGGCAGGAAAGTTTTTCTTCCTGTCATTTAATCCTACTGCATCTAATACTTCTTCTGTATTTAAAGGATTATTACATATTTGAGTTGCAAGTTCTACATTTTCAATAGCTGTTAAATTTTGAACTAGATTATAAAACTGAAATACAAAACCTATATCATGTCTTCTATAGGTTATAAGTTCCTTATTTGAAAAAGAACTTATTTCTCTTTTATCTACTACGACCTTTCCAGATGTTGCTGTATCCATACCTCCCAATATATTTAGTATTGTGCTTTTTCCTGCCCCACTAGCTCCTGCTATAACAACAAACTCCCCTTTGTCAATGGAAAAATTTGCTCCAGATAGAGCTTCTATTTTCACTTCTCCCATTTGATATAATTTTCTTACATTTTGAAATTCAATATATTTTTCCATCTTTGTCTACTCCTTAACTAATGATGTATATTTTTTATTTTTAAAATACTAGATTTAATAATAAAGATATTTATAATATAGAGTTTATCATATTTTACTAATATGTTAACCATAATTTGCAAAAGAAAAAGCGATTAATTTAAATAATCGCTTTTTTCATCTTATTATTTTAAATCATATTAGCATAGATAGAAACTGCATCTCTTAAAAATTCCGCTAGCCCTGGCTGCTCCTTATCATAATATTCTTTAAATCTTTCATCCTCAACATACATTTGAGCAAGATTAGCATGTGCTTCTTTAGTATAAGAATCCCAGAAATAACTTAGCCACTGACGATGTAAATCTACTGCTTTTTGTGCTAGTTCTCCTCCTGGATTCTTAGTATCATATGCTAATTTTAATGTCTCTATCACATTAGAACCAAGTTTCTGTAACTCTTTATATTGTTCTTCAGTCATGTTTCTTAGCATTTTATTTGATTTATCTACTTGCTCATCTCCATATTTCTCTCTAGCTTCTTTTCCAAACCTCTCTTCATTATCACTAATCATTTTTTGTTTAAAACCTTCAAACTTTTCTTTATCACTCATTTTAATTCTCCCTTCTTTTAATGCTATAGTCTTCTCTACATTAGCTATTAACAAATCTATTTGATTTCTTTTTTGAAGGAGTTTTTCACGATGTTGTATAAGTGCAGAGGATTCGTCAAAAGAAACTGATGTCACTATCTTTTTTATACTCTCTAAATCCATATCTAATTCTCTATAGAATAATATCTGTTGTAATCTATCAACTTCTTTATTACTATATATTCGATATCCTGATGAATTAATTCTTGCCGGCTTAAGAATTCCTATCTCATCATAATATCTAAGTGTTCTACTGCTAATTCCTGCTAGATTAGCCAACCTTTGCACTGTATATTCCATTTCATTCACCTCCTTACAAGTTTACTATACACCTTTACGTTACGTCAATGTCAATAGTTATCCTTTATTTCTGTAATATATAATCTCAATAAAGTTAATAATATTAAATAACCTAAAACTAAATCTTGATATCTTAGAAAGGGATGTGAATTATGGATACTAATGAATATTTAGTATGTACCGAATGTAAAGGAGTCTATTTTGAAATTAAGAGGGAAGCTACTTATTTATATACATACAAATTAGAAACACCTTTGACAAAGAATTTAAGTGATAAAGATGAAGCATTACCCTTTTTATTTGATAATAGAGAATTATTAAATAGTAATGAATATATTGAATGCAGAAATTGTGGTGCAATATATCCCTATGACTTACATAGTAATAATAACATTCATTTTACAATTGTTCAAAAGGCAGCGCGATCTGACATTATTGAGGAGCCCGAATTTCTTGGTTAAATATATTAAAGCTAGTTAGGAAAATATAAGATTTCCTAACTAGCTTTAATATTTAATTTAAATTATCGTGTCTAAATAATCCTGAGGTTTTATTAACATCCATAACAAACATTATGCCCTTACCTGGTTCATCAAGATGCATAGCTTCTTTTATAGACTTTATTATATTATCTGATTTTTCTCTTTCAACTATTGTCATAACTATTTCTTTCTCCGGTTCAATATTCATGGAAAAGAACATAATATTTTCATGTATGCCTGAACCTCTCGCATTAATAATAGTTGCCCCTCTGGCTCCTGCTAAAGTAGCAGCATCTACAACTTCTTCTCCAAGTCCTCTCTCTACTATAGTAAAAATCACTTCATATTCCATATCATCTTTTCCTCCTATTCTCAGGTCCATATCAGACTTGCCATAACTTTTTACACCTAAAACCTTCTTTACAGGTAAAGAGAAGATTATTCCATGATTAGGTTTATTTAAATGAAATTTTTCAGTTAAGACTTCATGAATCTGATCCTCAAGTTTATCTTCTGAAACCATTAACACTATTTCTTTCTTTACTTCGTCAAGTCCCAATATTTCTAAAATATGATTTTTAACTGTTCCTCTTCCTAGAAAAATAGTCCCTCCTGCTACACCAATTTTTTTTGCTTCCTTTAGAATTTTACTTCCATTGCCTAAGTTTACTATAACAACAGATAAAACTAATTCTTTATTAATCATATCTAGTTCCAATTTAGTTCAACTCCTTTTTTCCAGCCTTGCGTTCATATATTAGACCTAATATTTGTATAGCAATTAAAGGCGTCAATGCTACCATGGCAATTACACCAAAGGCATCCATTAATACATCCGCACCCTCTATTGCTTCTGCTACACCTTGAGCAAATGCCAATATAAAAGTAGCGGTCATTGGACCAGAAGCTACTCCACCTGAGTCAAAGGCAATACCTACAAATAGTTTAGGTGTAAAATAAGACAATGCTATTGCTAATAGATATCCTGGCACAAGAAAATGCCATAATTTAATACTGGGGATTAATATCCTTATCATAGAAAGTGATACCGCAATTGCAACTCCTATTGATAATGTATATAAGATTACTTTCTTTTTAATATGCCCACTTGTAACTTCTTCAATCTGTTCATTTAATACATATACTGCTGGTTCTGCAAATATTACTGCAAATCCGAGAACAAAGCCTATTGCTATAACAATCCAGTCCTTATCAAGAGATGCAGCAGCATGCCCTATAGCAGATCCTGCCTCCATAAATCCTGCATTTACTCCAGTTAAGAATAATACAAAGCCTATAAAAGTATAAAGCAAACCTTTTAAAATCTTATAAAGTTGTTTTTTAGATAGTTTAAAAAATATAATTTGAAATATAAAAAATAAGAATAATAATGGAATCATCGCCATTATAACTTCCATTGATATCACTGGTATTTCATGTATGAAGGAAGCTAATATACCATTTGTATTAACAGAATGATAAGGTAAACTTCCTGTTAGAGATTTTATGCCTGAGAACAGGCTCATTATGAGGACTGCCATCATAGGACCAGCAGATGCTATACCAACTAATCCAAAGCTTGATTCTTCAGATGCTTTTCCCCCCTGAGTGGAAGATACACCTAAACCTAGTGCCAAAATGAATGGTACTGTCATTGAGCCTGTTGTGGCTCCACCTGAATCAAACGCTATTCCTAGAAATTCTTTAGGTGATAAGATTACTAGAAAAAATATTATACTATATAATAGTGTTAAAAGTTTGTGTAATGGAATATTAAATACAATCCTTGATAATCCAACAGCAACTAATACACCTACTCCTATTGAAACTACAATTACAATACTTGTCTGTGATAATACTCCAGAAGTCACGTCACTTACTTGTCTTGCCAGTACTAACAAATCAGGTTCTGCAACATTTATAAAAAATCCAAGAATGAATCCAAATATTATAATTAGCCATATATTTTTAGTCCTTGTTAGAGATGAACCCATTAAAGTACCTATAGATTGTATTCCTAGTTCAGCACCAAACAAAAATATTGCTAAACCAAATATAATAAATATTGCTCCAACTATAAACTTCCACATTAAATTTGCTCCTATTGGAGCTATGGTGAAGTTCAAAATCAGCACCAGAATAGTAATTGGTAACACAGCTAATGTAACCTCTTTCAATTTTTGAGTCAACATGTTCAAATAGTATCAGCATCCTTTCTGTATATAATATATATTTTTTAGTTCATATATATTATAGTATATAATTTATTTCTATGTAAACCTTTTCTTTCGTTTCTCTAAGATTTTTTTAATAAAAGGATTGCCAAAAATAGTATTTTAATTGAAACAATAGGGACATTAATCACTAATGACCCCATTGTTATTCCATATATAGTTTTATTTTTAATTTTACCACTCATTAATTTAATTTTTCTATTTTTCTGGATTTAGACTTAAATAATATTCCAATCCATTTACTATAGAATCTACTACCTTATCTTGATAAGAATCATTTAACAAAAGTTTCTCTTCATTTTCATTGGATAAAAAACCATATTCAACTATTATAGCCGGCATTTTAGTCTGATTTAAAACTATTAAATCTTCTCTACCTATAATACCTTTGTCAGTAGCTCCAGTACCTTTTACTAATTCATCTAACATAATTTGTGCCAGCACATCATTATTGGAATCATTAATAGTGCTTTTTCTATTTGGGTAATATAATACTTGAATCCCGTTTATACTATTATTATTTTCTATAGCATTGCCATGAATACTAACAAATATCCTAGCCTTTTTCTCATTTGCCATATCTGCTCTATAATTGTTATCTACGAATTCATCCGTCTCCCTAGTTAAAATAACTTTATAATCCATAGACATAAGTTTTTCATATAATTTTTTAGCTATTTCTAAATTTATATCTTTTTCATAATGGTTGTTAACACTAATAGTGCCAGAATCTTTTCCTCCATGTCCAGGATCTATAACTATTACTTTTTTTGATGAAATAAAATCTCCTTTTAGAAAAGAAAATCTTTGAAATATATTGAAAAAGATAAGTATTAATATTATTATCAAAAAAATTGCTCTAATTCTTCTAAATATCATCTGTCTTTCCTCCAAGAATATTGCTAATATTTTATTTAAATAGACAAGACTCTTCAGCAATATCAAACTGATAGCTAGTTAATCTTTGCTTGTCCAAAAGTCAACTAATTTTTTAGAAGGAATGGCAGATATTATTGTTTTATCTCCCATTCCTTCATTATTATAATAATATATTACTACTTTTAGTTTATTACTTAGATTGTATCATGTTTTCAAAGGTCTTTATACTTTCAAATAAATTCTTATTTTCTTTTATCTTCTGTTCTCCTCCTACAACAGATATATAATTTTGTTTTAATATTTTTTCTATCATATCGGCAAAACCTCTTATATCTTCATCTGTAGTATTTATTATTTCTTCATACATTCTCCTTATATCATTTTTGGTAACTCCAGAAAAATATAGTTCATCCTCAAGAACAACTTCTAGACTAGGAGTTAACTTTCCAAAAGGATTCATCTCACTTTGAACATTTGTTATAGTCCCGATTATATGATTTATCATTTCTTGCTCTGTCGCTTTAAAATTTCTTATAAAATCTGCTACCCCATCAAATACTTCCATTGTCTCTTTTATATTAGGATCTTGAGTTGAATAAAATATAACTTTACCATCTTCACTTATTTTAACTCCAGTTCCATAAGCTCCTCTTTTGACTCTTATTTCATTCCATAGATATTCACTACTTATGATTTTCTCAAGAACTTTCATTTTAGGACTATATTTATATCCTTCTTCTATAAAATTCCCACCCTTAAATACATATTGAAGATTAATAGGCATTATTATACCCTCATTCTTATTATTAGAAAGAAATTCATATTTTGCTATAGGATATTTTGAACCATCCATACTGTCTATTAAATTAGGGATATTTTCAACAAGACTATTATATCCTTTTGCATCTCCCAAAAAGCTTATTACCATAGTATCTTGATTAAATATATGTTTTTTTAATTCTAAAAGATTTTCTTGAATTTCATTCCACCTTGTATCAAAGTTTTTATCAAGATTACATATAAATTTATAATAATCAAGACTCACTATCTCTGAAGCATATCTATAATTTTGAGATAAGTAACTATTCATCTTATCCCAGCTAATATACTCAATATAAGAATAATCTTTATAATACATATCTAAATTCAATTTCTCTTCACGAATAATATTCTTTATATGCTCTTTGTCACTGAAATTAATAGAACTCATTATTTCTCCAAATAACTTTAATGAATTTGAAATATTTTCATTAGAAAGCTTGACTAAAGCAGCTTGCATATTTAAACCCATTTTAGAGTTATTAGGTATATTATAAAATCTTGGTCCAAAAAATCTCACTATATCATTATCCATATCATTAAGAATTGAAGATAAGAGATTAATATAGGATAACTTATCCTGTGGTATAGACTTTGTGTCAAAATAAAAAGTTATATATGATGCTTCATCTAAAGGAACAGGATGATATAAAACTTTTACTTTGTCTATTTCTTTTACTTCTGTGGGAAAATCACTAACTTTTATATCTATATCTTCCTTAGATAAATATGGTAATTCAGATAAATCTTCCTGTGAGTCTGGAGTATCTGCCCACTGTCTTAACTCTTTAGTTTGATTTACAAGACTATTTATTTCTGCATCAGATAAATTTGACTTATATTTAGCTAGTTTTTCTTTAAGTTCCATAGTATTTTTATCTTCAAGGCCTTTAACAGGTTTTAATATTACAGTAGATGAATGATTATTTTCAAGAAGATAATCTACAATAAGTTTTTCTAGATAACCACTTTTTATCTTTTGCTTAACTTTATCAAAAACATCCTTGTTTTCTAGGAATTTAGGTGATTTTTCTCCATAAACCCATGATTCCGTCATTCTCATACTGAAATAAAAGGGATCAACATTTGGGTTAGATATTATTCTTCTTTCAATGAAATCCAGCACTTTATTTATATCTTCTTCTTTAAATCCTTCCCGCGTTATCTTTAACAGAGTGTCATCTATTATCTTTTTAATTTTATCTTTATTTTCTTCTTCTGTATCACTGATATAAATTCCATAAGTTGGCTGGATGCCATTAGCTCTAAAATCAGAGAATACCATGTCACTAAGAGAACTGTCTTCAAGAGCTTTTCTTAAAGGAGAAAATTTATCTCCCATTAAAAGCTCATTTAAAATTTGAAAACCTATCACTGTTTCTTTATCTGAGAAATTACTTACTACATAATTATAAGATATATTTGTCTTATTTTTAGAATCAGATTCTTTTGGAATACTATATTCTACTGCAAATGTTTTAGGGAGTTCAAATGGTTTTTGATAAGATATAGAAATATCTATCTTTTCTTTATCAAATTTACTTAGATAATTATCATTTATAAGCTTTAATATCCTATCTGTATCAATATTTCCATATAAGAAAATAAGGGAGTTTGATGGTTTATAATACTCTTTATATGTCTGTATAAATTTCTCTCTTGTTAAAGAGGGTATTTCTTCGGGAAATCCACCTGATTCCCATTTGTATGAAGTATCTGGAAATAAGGATTCCTTTATGGCTTTCATTAATAAAATTCCTGGATCAGAGTACATATTTTTCATTTCATTATATGCAATTCCATTAATTCTAAAGTCTGATTCTTTAGAATCCAATTCATAACTCCATCCTTCTGACTTAAATATATTGGGTTCTTCTAGCATATTAGGATAAAAAATCCCATCTAAAAAAACATTAATCAAATTCTCAAGGTCTTTCTGGTTAGTACTATCGGCTGTATAGGATGTATAATCTTGAGAAGTAGATGCAGTTATAAGTTTACCCATAGATCTATTAAGCATTTGAACAATAGGCTGTTTAACAGGATAATTTTTAGATCCGCATAAGACACTATGTTCTATAATATGGTTTACTCCTGTATTATCAGTGGGAGGAGTTTTAAAATTAATGGAAAAGAATTTTTGATCATCATTGTTTTTCATATGAATTAACTGAGCACCTGATTTTATATGTTCATATGTAATTATGGTAGATTTTATATCATCAACCTTCTTTGACGATATGATTTTAAACCCGTGACTAATATTCTCTTTTTCAGCGATAACTGAAGAAGAAAGAAAATATGAAAAAATAATACTAAATATTAAAGTTAAAGAAATTAACTTTGGCTTTCTGAGCATATAAAATTCCTCCTATTTAATAAATTTAAATTATCTAATCTGTTGAAATCAAAAAGTTTCAAACTAGATAATAATACTTTATCAAGTTTGAAACCTACATTTATTAATATAATATTTAGAAAACCTTAAATTTTTCTTACATTTCATATTTAACTTTATTTTCAATTGGTAGAAATACAGTAAACTCTGTATATTCCTCACAACTTTCAACTTTAATTTGCCCCCCATGAAGTTCTACAATTTCTTTTGCTATGGCAAGTCCAAGACCTGCACCACCTGTTCTAGATGTTCTCGCAGTATCAAGGCGATAAAACTTTTCAAAAATCCCATCCAATTTATGTGAAGGAATTGGTTTTCCATTATTCTTTATTTTAATATTTACTCCTTCTATAATTTCTTCCACAATTATCTTGATTTCACTGGATATAAAACTATAACTAATTGCATTTTTAAGTAGATTATCAAATACCCTAGCAAGTTTGTCACTATCACCAACAATGGAAATATTATCTATTAAGTTTAATTTCACATGAAGTTCTTTCTCACTCATTAAAGGGTACATTTCATCAACTAATTGCTCCATCATTCTTGCAAGATTTACATTAGTTTTTTCCAAAATTATATTCTGCATATTAAATCTCGTGATTTCAAAAAATTCATTAATCAAATCCTCTAAACGGTCTGCTTTTTCAAGAGCTATAGATAAATATTTCATTCTTAACTCCTCAGAGATTTGTTTCTCATCATGGAGTAGATTTAAATAACCAATAACCGATGTAAGCGGAGTTTTCAAATCATGTGCTAAATATACTACAAGATCATTTTTTCTCTGCTCCGCCTCTTTTGCTTCAGCTTCTCGCTGTTTCAATGTTAATTTTATTTGATTTAATTTATCCTCCATTGGTTTAAGTTCATTTGGAAGAAGAATTATACTTTCATCCTCATCAGCAATTCGATCTACTGCATCTGCTATTTGATTTAAATATCTGGTTACTTTAGAAAGTGTATAATAAAAGAAAATTATAATTAGCATTATAAATCCTACAGTTAATAAGGTTTTTTTATTATTTCTAAAAACCTGCCCATATATATTATATGCATCAGCGTTACTAAATCCCAAAATTTCACATGTTCTAATAACAAATCTTGCAAATGGATCTTGTAGAATACCATCAATAAAAACCTTTAATATAATAAACCCTAAAATTGCTGCTATTCCTAAATTTACAAACATTCGGAATAAAATTTTCATCTTTAATTCTTGATAGTTATTTTTCAATTTTATATCCAACTCCCCATACTGTTTTTATAAATTTAGGATTTTTAAATGGTTCATTCATTTTTTCACGGAGTCTACGTATATGAACCATTACAGTATTGTTATTATCAAGGTATTTCTCACCCCATACCTTTTCAAAAATTTCTTCAGAACTTATGACCCTGCCTCTATTTTCGCAAAGTAGCCATAAAATAGAGAATTCAATAGGAGTAAGATTAAGAGGCTTTTCGAATAAAGTACATTCATGAGTTTTTCTATTGATAACAAGTCCTGAAAAATCAATTATATTATCTGATTGCTTATCATTTCCGCTATATTTCGTATAACGTCTAATCTGAGCCTTAACTCTTGCTATAAGCTCTAATGGATTAAATGGTTTTGTGATATAATCATCAGCACCAATAGTTAAACCTGTTATTTTATCCATATCTTCCACCTTTGCGGTCAGCATAATCACTGGAAAAGTGTGCTTTTCTCTTATAATTTTGCAAATAGTAAATCCATCTATGTCTGGCATCATAACGTCAAGTATAGCAAGATCAAGGGGTACACTTTCTATACACTTTAAAGCATCTCCTGCATCATAAAATTTATGTACACTGTAGTTTTCATTTTCCAAATACAGCTCTACTAAGTCCGCAATTTCCTTTTCATCATCTACAACCAATATATTCATATTTTACTCCTTTCATAGTTAATAATTTTATTTTAAACCTATTTTTATTTATATATGTAAATATATAATAACATATATTTATTTAACTAAATGGATTAAATAATAAATATAGGTAATTAGTGACATTTAAGTAATGGATTATATTTCTTTCATTAAGGTATATATAAATAAAGCTAACTAAAAATAAAATATAAGGAAAGATTCATATGATAAAAGATAATATAAGTTTAAAACAAAAAATAATTGGTAAAGTTGCAGAGTTTATGGTAAGCAGTATAACTTCTTCCCCTCCCATAGCGAAGATAAACAAAACTTTAAAGGATTCAAAAGTAGCCTTTATAACTACTGCAGGTGTTCATCTCAAAAAAGATAAACCATTTAATACCAATGGAGATCATACCTTTAGATTAATTCCTAGAGATGTTGATTCTAATGATTTGACAATTACCCATGATCACTATGATAAAAAAGAAGCTTTAAAAGATATTAATTGTGTATTTCCTTTAGAAATTCTTAGGAATCTAAGGAATGAAAGATATATTAAGGATGTAGCTCCTCGTCATTTTGGATTTATGGGTTATATTCCTAAAGTTGACCTGTTAATCAATGAATCTGCTCCTAAAATAGCTGATATATTAGTAGGAGATAATGTAGATATAGTATTATTATCTCCTGGATGATATATATGTCATCAATCTGTAGGATTGATTCAGCGGGAGATAGAATCTCGTGGTATAAGGACAGCATCAATTATGCATTTACCTAATGTTGCAGAAAAAGTTAGACCTCCAAGAATGATGCATATACCATTTCCACTTGGCAGAACTTTCGGCAGGGCCTTTGATACCCAATTACAGACAAGAATTGTAAAGGATTTACTCGATTTCGCCATATATGGCGGACCTGAAGAATTAATTAGATTAGATTATAAATGGAGATAATAAAAAACAAAGCAACAAGTTTTTTAACTTGTTGCTTTGTTCTAATCATCTAATATTTCAATCCCAACTGATTCCATTAAATATTTTGCATTAGTTGATGTCGATTTTCCTGGTTTGATTTTATAATCAAAATGTATTTTATTATTTTTATACTGCTCAGAGAAATGGTAATTTTCTATCCTATTATACTTAGCCAATATACATAATTCTAAATCATGAGTTGTTATTGCCCCAACTACCCCTAATTTATTAAGATTTCCAAGAACATTTTTAGCACCTAATATCCTATCTTCGGAGTTTGTTCCCCTAAAGATTTCATCAATTAGAAAAATGATATTATTATTTTTATTTGCATAATTAATTATTTCCTTAATTCTAAGAAGTTCTGCATAAAAGGTTGATATTCCATTCTTCAAATCATCAGTTACTCTCATGGACGTAAATATCTCCAATATTGGACATGACATCTTACTAGCATATACAGGTCCTCCGCTATACGCTAACACCAAATTTATACCTATAGTTCTTAAAAATGTTGTTTTCCCAGACATATTTGAACCAGTAATAATCAAAATACTATCATCTATCTTTATATTATTTAACACTCTCTCATTATTGCTTATAAGAGGATGGCCTAAGGATTCTCCACTTACCCTTAAGTTGGAATTATCTATAGTTGGAAATGATACTCCTTCATCTATTTGCATCAAGACACTTAAACTAATTAAAGATTCAACTTCTCCTATAGCCTCAATCCACTTCTTAACTTCCAAACCATATGTATTTTTCCAATTTTCTAATAGAAAAACACATTCATAATCCCATAAAAATAGTCCATTAAATACTAGATATATTAAAGCATTATTATATCTTAAGTTAATTCTTTCTGTAATCTTATCAAGCTCTTTTATCGCCAATATAGATGAATATTCTCCGCTAAATAATATTTCCTTTATACTATTTAGTTTTTTAGACTGAAAATTTTCTTTTTCTAATAATTTTAATATATCCATATAAGTTTCTAAGTTACATTTAAAAGTACCTACTGGTTTTAGGATATTATTCATCGTTGAAAACCTTATCATCCATAATAAAAATTGAAGCAATATTAATAGTGGAATTAATACATATATCCTCTTCATTTTAAATATTATGATTGCTACAGATAATGGTATTACAATTATCGGAAGAAAATGGATTAATTCTCTTGCTCTTTGTGACTTTATCATAATTTCTTTACTTTCTGCATATTTTATTAAATTTTCTGGATCCAATAATTCCTTTTTGTGTTTACCTCCTAAATACTCCAGCTCTTGACAAAAGTCTAGTTTACTACTAAGTTCTTTTATTGCTTCTTGTCTTAAATATATCTCAGTCTTGTTATAACTAGTTTCCAATAAATCTCTTGCTAATGTTTTTCTTCCGTTCCATGTATTAGCTATATTTATAAACTGGAATAAAGATTTTTTACCTACTATATCTAAGTCAAAAGAATACTTATGTTCCTTATCTATAAACTCTTCTCCTATATCATTAAAATCAATCCAATTCCCATCGACTCTAGCTAAATATCTATTATTTATATTTATGATTTCTTTTGAAAAATTTAATTTATCCTTAATTATATTGTGATATATTATTAAACAAATAAATATTATAGCTAAAATAAAATCTATAATTACATAGATTGATTTATGGTTAATTTTAATAATTATATAAGTAAGAAGTATAATTCCTATAAATACCATAAATCTCGCAATGCTAATCGAATTAGATATACTGCTATACTTCTTAATATTTTCATTTTGTTTCTGTATTCTTATCATAAATTTATCTTTAATCATTGAATCACCTCTTCCTAATTATACACAATATCTTCAGTAATTTCATTAGATTATATTTTTTTACTTTTCTACCTCTGGAACTGACTTTTGTATAATCGCGTTTCCGAATATAATATATTGTTACCACAAATGACTTAGATAAGATGAAAATTATAAAAATATTATTGATTTAAGCAATATGACAATAGCTATTATGAGAACTTATAAAAAGCGAAAAGTACAATCAATAAAAAATATGCTATAAAATGAGCAATCGCTTATTCACTACTCACCTTTAGAATTGTTATCTTTTATAAATACGGTGATTCTCTCTTTATAGTCCTTTTTCTCACTTTCTTTTTCAGCTACAATATCATCTTCATAATCTTTAGCCTTTTGAAGTAAGTTTACTAAATCGCCACTTTCAATATCCTCTGGAGTAACTCCATCAACCATTACAAGAATTCCATCATTATCAGCAGATAATTCATATTTTTTAAAATAACAACCATTATTTATAAAAGCTTTATGTGCATCAGTTAAAAACTTTGCTATATCTTCCATAGATGTATCCAATATATTAGTACGAATATTAATTTCTGCAGCTATAGGTAATGATTTATCAAATTTCATATCAGGTTCTAAAGCATTATTGCCGTTTTCATAAATACTCTTATCATATATCACTCTCGTATTCTTTATTTCATATTCAAGTTCTTTGTCAATAATTTTTTTTGCAACGGCACTATATTCATCTGAAAGTCTATCTAATGTATTAAACATACCTAGCACTCGCATTTCATAACTGTCATAGCTTATACTTCCATTTCTATAATGTATACCAAATTTAGTATCTATACTGGATTTGGATCTAACATTCATCACATATGATCCATCTTTAAAATTATATATTGGCTTTTCCAGTTCAAGATCAAGATAAGAATAATTATCTTTAATATACTGTTTAATAGTTTCATCTGCAATTCTTGCTGATATTGGATTTCCTACGAAAGCATTTGTAATAAAAAGTATTCCACCGATTAATATTATGGCTATTAGTCCTGCAAGTATTTTAAGTATCTTATTTTTTATATTTTTCATATTATTCACCTTTCCCAAATGCAAATTTTAGAAGCTTTGCAATGATTACTCCCAGTGCTATTAAGCTCGTATATATGATGCTATAAAATAGACTGCCATACAAAATTGTCCAATCGAATCCACTTTCTATTGTCCACGCTATTGTCTGCCATAAATAGCTCAAAATAAAAACTGATATTGGAGTTATATACCATCTTCTCTTTAACACTATAAAAGAAATCCCTCCTATTACAGGCATTATAATAAAGTTATAAAACATGGCCATAGAATTCGTTAATGCTATTCCGGTAATAGCTCCAATTGCCAGAATAAGAATTTGTGTTATGAAAATATTTTTTTTGATATTATAGATTATTTTTTTATCATTTATAGATTTTTGTTCTGAATAAATGTCTTCAAAGGATTCAAATTCTACTTTACAATTGCTACAGCTTTTAATATGATCATTTACTATTTTCTGGCTATCTTCACTTGCTACACCATCCTTTACTAGTGGTATTAAATCTAATATTATATCACAAGAAATATTCTTCAATATAATCCCTCCTTTTCTAAAATAGATTTAATCCATTTTCTAGTTCTAAAGTCAATAACTCTTGCTGAATTCTCTGATATACCTACACTAGCGGCAATTTCTATAAAGCTATAGCCCTCTAATCTCATATTTACTATTTTTTGCGTACGCTCATCTTTTTCTAATAATAAATTGCTTATTCTTTTTGCTATCTCCTTTGTAATTAATTTTTCATCCATAGTATCTACTACATATAATTGTAGAAAGTCATTATATTCAGATGTGGATTTTTCTTTTCTAATATTTTGTAGCCATAAATTTCTAGCTATGGAGAATAACCATGTTTTTATTGAAGAATGTCCTTTGAAATTTGGGATTGTCTTAATTGCATTTATGAAAGTTTCTGACAGCAAATCCTCTGCAAGGTCAGGATTATGAGTCAAAGAAAGTAAATATCTATAAATATCATCTTTATAAAGTTTATATAGCTTTTCTATTTCCTTCATCAAAATCCTCCCTCCCTATAATTAGTCACATTTTTTACAGAAATATTACAGATATTCTAAAATAATTTTATATTCTATAAGAATAACCCCTTTAATCCCCTATTTTTAAGTATACATTATAACGAAAATATATAATAAGCATGATTTATAAAATAAATTATATTGACAATCCTCTATATAAGGTATATTATATATCTATTATATATAATATACCTTATATAGTTATTTGAATATTAGTGAATTTAAAAGGAGGCCTAAAAATGGATGCCGTAGAATTTAAAAATCAATTGATGGATTTAATGAGAGATGTATCTGTAAACATGGGTACTACTTTCATTCCTATAATTAATAAATATGATTTAACTATTATACAAACTCAAATCCTTAGAGAAATAAAGGACAATAAAGATCATAGTATTGGTAGTTTAGCAAAGATGATGAGTATACAAAGTGGAAATACTTCATCTATGTGTAAACAATTAGAGAAAAAAGGATATCTGCAAAGACATAGAGATAAATCAGATGAAAGAGTTGTAAAGATAGCACTTACTGATAAAGGCTTATCTACTATTGATGAAATTGACAATACTTTAAAAGAAAGATATTCCTCCATATTTTCAAGTGAAGACCCTGATAATCTTCGCGCTATCATATTTGGTCTACAGAATTTAAAAGACTTGTTAATAAGAATGAATCAAGTCTAAGAAACCCTAATTAGAAAGGTTGGAATGTTTATGAACAGAAAAAAAAATCCTAAAAAACCTTTGATTTACTATTATACAATTACAATGATAGTATTGATGCTTCTGAATACTTTTGTATTTCCATCGCTATTAAAGCAACAAATAACCGAAGTTGATTATGGAACATTTTTAAAGCAGATAGAATCAGGAAATATTAAAGAAGTTGAAATTCAAGAAAATCAAATTGCCTTTATTGCTTTAGATAAAGATGGAAAAGATAGTTTATTTATAACGGGTAAAATGTATGATCCTGATTTAGTAAATCGTTTGTACGAGCTTTATGAGCATAAAGAAATTAAATTTTCAGAGATAATTCCAAAAGAAAGGTCACCTCTTACTAGTTTCTTATTAACATGGATTATTCCAATACTACTTCTTGTAGGAATCGGTCAACTATTTTCCCGTAATTTACAAGGCAAATTTGGTGGTAATTCTATGACCTTTGGTAAAAGTAACGCTAAAGTATATGTAAAGGCTCAAACTGGAAAAACCTTTGCCGACGTTGCAGGTCAAAATGAAGCGAAAGAAGCACTTACAGAAATCGTTGATTTTCTTCACAATCCAGATAAGTATAAGGAAATCGGTGCACAACTTCCAAAGGGTGCTTTACTTGTAGGACCGCCCGGAACTGGTAAAACCTTACTTGCTCAAGCTGTTGCTGGAGAAGCGCATGTTCCGTTTTTCTCCATATCTGGTTCTGAATTTGTTGAAATGTTTGTAGGAATGGGTGCTGCACGTGTACGTGATTTATTTAAACAAGCACAGGAGAAAGCTCCTTGTATAGTATTCATTGATGAAATTGATGCTATTGGTAAAAAACGTGATAATTCTGGTATGGGTGGTAATGATGAACGTGAACAAACCCTTAATCAATTGCTTACTGAAATGGATGGATTTGATGGTAGTAAAGGTGTTGTCATTCTCGCAGCAACCAATAGACCAGAGACTTTAGATAAAGCCCTTCTACGACCTGGAAGATTTGATAGGCGTATTCCAGTAGAGCTTCCTGATTTAAAGGGCCGTGAAGATATTCTTAAGGTTCACACTAAAAAAATTAAAGTAGAAAATAATATCGACTACAATGCAGTTGCTAGAGCTACTTCTGGTGCATCAGGTGCAGAACTTGCAAATATTGCAAATGAAGCGGCGCTACGTGCAGTAAAATGTAAACGTACTAAGGTAAATCAATCTGACTTTGAAGAATCAGTTGAAACAGTTATAGCAGGCTATCAACGAAAGGGAGCTGTAATATCTACTAAAGAAAAACTAATAATCTCTTATCATGAAATAGGACATGCATTAGTTGCAGCAAAGCAAAAGAACTCTGCTCCTGTTCATAAAATTACTATTATTCCAAGGACTTCTGGTGCATTAGGCTATACTATGCAGGTAGAAGAGAGCGAACGATTTTTAATGTCCAAGGAAGAAATGTTTAATAAAATAATCACTTTAACTGGTGGTCGTGCAGCTGAGGAAATTATCTTCAATTCAATTACTACTGGTGCATCTAACGATATTGAACAAGCTACTAAAATAGCAAGAGCTATGGTGACTCGCTACGGTATGAGTGATACCTTCGATATGATGGCACTAGAGACAGTATCAAACCAATATCTAGGAGGAGATGCTTCTCTCGCTTGTTCAGCTGAGATGTCATCTAAAATAGATGAAGAAGTTCTTCACATTATCAAAAAAGCACACCAAAAAGCAAAAGATATTCTTACTGAAAATATTAGTAAGCTTCATGAACTCTCTGAGTTCTTGTTAGAACATGAAACTATTACAGGTGAAGAATTTATGAAAGTACTTGAGGCTGCTGAAAAACAATATAATAATTAATCATTAAATAACAAGCTACATTTATGCAATATAATATTACATAAGTGTAGCTTTTAATCAAATAAAGAAAGCTGCTCTAATTCTGAAGTCATAAGATTTGATGCTGTTATACCAATTAATCTAATTTTATTATGTATCTCTACCTCCTCTAAAAGCTCCAGAGATATATCAAATATCTGAGGCAAATCGTTAATATACTCATTTAGAGTCTTACTTCTTGTTTGAACAGCAAAATTTTCATCTTTTATCTTTAAAGTAATCGTACGTCCATGTATACCTCTATTCTTTAAATCATATGATAATTCCTCTGAGAATCTCTCTAAGTATTTTATAAGTACTTTCTTATCACTTGTAGCTTCTTCAAAGGTCCGTTCTACACCTAAGGACTTTCTCTCACGGGTAGTATTGACTTTCCTATAATCTATGCCACGAATTCTACTATATATTTCCATACCAGCTTTTCCAAAGAGCTCTATAAGGAAATCTTCTGAAAGCCCTAGCAAGTCTTCAATAGTATATACTCCTATACCATTTAGTTTTTTAGTAGATTTCGGACCTATACCATGTACTTTTCTAACTGGCAGCGGCAATAATATATTAGGAACCATATCCTCAGTTATTATTTTTATGCCATCTGGCTTATTCCAGTCTGATGCAAGCTTAGCTAAAAATTTATTATATGAAACCCCTACTGACATGGTTAAGCCTGTATCTATCATTACCTTCTCTTTAATTTTCATGACTAATTCCAAAGGTTCCATACTTATATTAGAAATATCTAAATAGGCTTCATCTATTGATACTTGCTCTATTAAATCTGTAAATTCATATAAAATACTGAAAACTTCCTTAGACACTTCTTGATATCTTTTCATCCTAGGAAATACATAACAACCTTTTGGACATTTTTTCTTTGCCATAAATATAGGCATAGCAGAATGAATTCCATATTTTCTAGCTTCATAATTAGCAGTAGTTACAATTCCATGATTGCTCAAACCACCTACTATTACAGGCAACCCCTTAATTTTAGGATTATCCTGCTCCTCCACCGATGCATAAAAGGCATCCATATCTACATGAATAATATTCAATTCCATTTTTTGCTTTAAATTTTGTATTTCCATAATTTTATCACTTCTCTGGCTCAATTATAATATTCGAAATTTGAACAGGATTAAATGCCCTTATTGGTGCAGCGCTATTTCCTAAGCCACTATCAATATATAAAATGGTATCATTTATTCTAAAAATGCCTTTATCATATTCTGGAAAAAATCCTTGCCCGGGAGCTACCACTGCTCCTATTAATGGTAGCCTAATTTGTCCGCCATGCGTATGTCCTGATAATATTAGGTCTTCTTTTCCACTTAAAATATTTTCCACATTATTAGGAGAATGTCTAAGTAAAACATTATAGTAGTCTAAATTTAGATCTTTAATCGCTTCTTGATAATATATAACTTCATTATATTCTCTAGATTTTGAGTGAAATTTAAGACCAGTAATATTTATTTTCTCGTTATTTACTGTTATTGTAGCAGAATTATCTTCCAAGATAATTATTTCTAATCTTTTCATCTCATCTTTTAAATCTTTATATAATTCCTGCCTAGCTTCATGATTACCTTGCACAAAATAAATATTCTTATCTAATCTCGATAATGTTTCAAATAGTTTAATTACAGCATCTAATTCTATATCATTAGAATCTATAATATCACCTGTTAACACTATAATATCTGGATCAAATTTTTTTATCTTATCCTCCATCTTTTCTAGATCGATTAAGTCATTAGAATGAAAATCAGATATTTGAGTTATTTTTAAATTATTTCTTACCTTTTTGGAATCTATTCTTATATCTCTGACTCTAAATTTACTTATCTGATCGTAATTATAGATATATACAAATACTATTAAAGTTACAATAATAGATATAATTTTCAACAATTTCACTTTTATCCTCCCATTTCTAGAATGATGTATCCATAATATATTGATTATATCATAAATATATATCCCTGCAATGTTTAAGAAGTTTGCTGGGTTAATGAAATAAAAGACTTGAAATATTCATTAATACATGAAAATCTAATATTTTGTCCATTTCTTATAATATCTTTGGCATTTGTTCCTTTTCCAGCATAATATATAATGACTATAAATATATGAAAGGAAAAGTGATTATTATGAATGATAATTATCAGATAGAACAGGTATGCCCTCCTGGAAGTTTCCAATATACGATAATGGCTGGAGATACTCTATTCTTACTTGCTCAAAGATTTAATGTAACTGTTCAGGCAATCATTAATGCTAATCCTGGCATTGATCCAAATAGATTACAAATAGGTCAAGTAATATGTATACCAAGAATGACTCCTTCATGTCCTAATGGATTCCTTTATACTATAATGGCTGGTGATACTCTATTCTCACTTGCTCAAAGATTTAATGTAACTGTTCAGGCAATTATAAACGCCAATCCAGGAATTGATCCAAATAGGTTGCAAATTGGTCAGGTGATATGTATACCAAGAATGACTCCTCCATGCCCTAATGGATTCCTCTATACGATAATGGCTGGAGATACTCTATTCTCACTTGCTCAAAGATTTAATGTAACTGTTCAGGCAATTATAAACGCCAATCCAGGAATTGATCCAAATAGGTTGCAAATTGGTCAGGTGATATGTATACCAAGAATGACTCCTCCATGCCCTAATGGATTCCTCTATACGATAATGGCTGGAGATACTCTATTCTCACTTGCTCAAAGATTTAATGTAACTGTTCAGGCAATCATCAATGCTAATCCTGGAATCGATCCAAATAGATTGCAAATTGGTCAAGTAATATGTATACCAAGATCGATACCACCTACACCTCCATGCCCTAATGGATTCCTCTATACAGTAGTTGCTGGGGATACTTTGTTTTCAATTGCCCAAAGGTTTAATGTAACTGTTCAGGCAATTATAAACGCGAATCCAGGAATTGATCCAAATAGATTGCAAATTGGTCAAGTAATATGTATACCAAGAAGATGTTTTACTGTTTGTATATAAATACTTCTAACTAATATAATTGTAAAAACAAAAGCCCAATAATTTGGGCTTTTGTTTTTTCATTGTTCAATTTTTTAAGATGGACGAATTACTCCGCAAGCTATTCTTTTTCCTGAATTACCAGCTGGCTGTGTTCTATAATCATCGGGGTTCTGATGGATTATAACCGATCTACCTATAATATCCTCAGGTTTAAACTTATCTGTAAAAAAGCTCATTCTGGCATAGCCGTTATTTGAAAATAAAACGGGAAAATCTCCAATATGGTTTCCATGAGGTTGATTTGTTGGATTGTAGTGTTCTCCTGCTGATTCAAATGGATTTTCCGGATTCGTAACCTCACATATTCCCTTCTCATGTATATGGAATCCATGTGGTCCTATAGGTTGGTTATTACCTTCAGCAGGTTTATATAATGGTAATCCCCAGACTTCTACACTCACCTCTGTACCACCTTCTACATCATCAAAAAATATTATGCCGTGTAAATTCGGATACAAATTTCCACCCTTTATTCTTGCATATGCCTTTGTTCTATTTTCATGACACATTACTTATTCCTCCCTTCAAATATATAATATGAATGGAGTTTATAATAGGTGTAATATAGATATTTTTACATGAAAAATGGATAGTATTTTTTATGTGAATCACAGTATTTCGATATAGTGGCATAAAAAAATAAATTAATCATATTTGTCTTAGTTAATATTCCACCTATAACCTTCGAATTAAGATACCTTTCATATAAGCTGAATTATTATGAGTATGATAAATCTTTTCTTTTTCTTCTTCTGTACATCCAATTAGCATCTTAATTTCTGAATCTTTTTTCATTAAATCTATGGTACAGATTATGGCATCTATTCTTTGTTCCTTATGGGTTCCCATCCAGACATCAATTCCATTCCCATCCATTGATACAGTATCCCTTAAATAACCATAATCTACTTCATAAAGAAAATCTGGATATTTTGGATGTACTGTTCCTTTTGGTCTATCAATAATAACCTCAGATTTCTGCATAAGGCAATCTAATGCATTCCAAAATTCTATGTTATATTCCATAATACTTCCTCCACTTACATAAATAGTTATTGATCTTAATATATAAGTGTTGATATAAAATAAGCTTTTATATATTAAAATCAAAATACTATATTTACTATTGAAAAATTTGCTTTATTATTTTAATTCATATTCATTATTAAACCCATACTAATGTTATAAATCTACCAAATCGTGCAGGCTATGCAATTTTAAAAAGTTCTCCAAGATTTTATTCAAACAATAACCTAATAACTGACCTTTGTTCTGCATCTATAATCTTTCCACTAGGTATCACATGAAATAAAATTTCATCCCTTTGCCACAATCCGCCAATTGGTCGTAACATATAATATGCACATCTTTTTAGCATTTCAAATTGCATATTTAAATCATCTGCGCTATACATTTGATTAATAATATTAAATAATTCTGGATCATTATTTTCAATATAGTTCAAATGTACTTTGGGTTTTCCTATTTCTAATTTTTTTATTCTTGCATAACATTGCAAAAACCAATCAAAAGAGGAAAATATGAAATACTTAGAATATAATTCATTTTCATATAATCTATGTTCTAATTTGTCTATGATATGCTGAAATGTGAACCTAAAAGTATTTATCTCATAGTCTGATAAATATTCTGGAGCTTTCCAAGTCTTTTTTATTTTATCTAAAACATCTTTGGTTATATTATTTCTATCAAAAAGTATTTTACAATTTAGATGGACCAATAGAAACTCATTTAAAGGAGAATCTGCTAAAAAATCATCCACAGATAAAAGCATACAATCTATGGGTATTCCACCTATATGGAAATGTAACCCTGTAAAATTATGAGATATAGGTTTGTTAAATATAACAGTTAAATCGTAATCTCCACCAATACTCATATCACTATGTGCCCTACCACCGTACTCAACAATTCCTACAATGTCATCTTTCTTTTTCAGATGTTCAATAAAACTATCAATATCCTTAAATGAGTTAATATCCTTTAACATATGTTCACCTCCTAGATTAAATACATACAATCTCCATCTCTTTAGGTACTCTAAATATTGTTAGTTAATCTTTGTATTAATTTTTCTAATCTTCTTATCTTAGTCTCCTCTTTCTTTGATTCTTCGATCTTATTGATCTCTTCTCTTTTAATGTAGTATGGCAACTCATTAAATCTTGAATTTGCAATTGGATTACTTCTAATCTTCTCTAAGATATAGTTAGGTATATCCAAAACTCTCTCCTGAACATCAGGCTTTAAAACTACATGGATGCTATCCCCTATTTCTTTTTTACATATTGATTTTATTTTCTTATTATAAACCATATAATGTCCATTTTTACTAGGTAACAATGTACCCGAAAAGGGATGCCCATCAATTATAGCTTGTACATTGAATCTACTTCTAGTTCTATACTCTTCTTCTATAGAAAACGGGATATAAAATACTATCCACTCCATTTTACCCTCAAGTTTTTGTAAAACTGCATTGAATTCTTTACTCATATTAATTCTCATAACCTTTCTCTTATTTGATCTAATATAAATTATATCTAGTTTCAATAAAATTTAGATTGCTGAATTAATTTAACATTTTAATAGCCTTATATCACTCGTTGTGCTTTTAGATCATGATATTTCAGAAGAAATTCTTCCACAATTTCTTTAATTGTGGAACTCAAATTTGATGGTATCATATCCAATGGGAAAAAGCATGCATCTCTCCCTTCACTTGGATCGACAACAATTTCTCCGGAATAATCCTTACATAAATATGTAATAGTGACATTGTAAACTTCATTCCCGTCTGGGTATTTGTAATATAGGTTCTCACCCGAATAAACATTAAAAAGCTTTAGTTCTTCACATACTAGTCCTACCTCTTCTAAAACTTCACGACTTGCTGTTTGTTCAAAACTTTCACCTAATTCCATTGCCCCACCTGGCAATCCCCACCAATCCCTGTCAATACGATGATGCAACAAAATTTGGTCTTGATCATTTAACAAAATAACGTTTGCTCCACACATAATTATTGGTCTTGTTCCTATTAATTTTCTTAAATCCCCAATATAATCTGCCATAATCATACCTCCAAATCACTTCTTATTTCAATCTGCACAGGACATACAATTTCATACTGCTAAGAAAAACCTTAATATAAACATACAGTGAACGATGGTGGCTTATGATAGATAATTAAATCCTGCACATTAATTTTTCTAAATCGATCAAATTATGTTCCCATTTTAGAATTTCTTTTGCCTGATTATATGAACACCATTTATATTCTTCATGTTCATCAGATAGTTTTATATTAGTTATGTTGTTAATTTCAACAGTGAAACAATAATCTTGCATCTCCATTAATTCACCCTCTTTTATCTCCCTATATGTAAATGTATAATCTAAATCTAAAATAGACTTAATGTTACTTATACCTGTTTCCTCAAATACCTCTCGAATAACCGTTTCTATTAAATTTTCTCTGCTTTCAACCCCACCACACACTGGCTGCCAATAACCGCCTCTTTCCGGGATTCGTTTTAAAATTAAAATCTTAAAAGATGGATTCTTACTAAAAATAAATGCTTGTATATTAGTTCTTTTAATCATAGCTATTTAAACTCCTTTTTTAAGTCTTCCATCAGACTTCCACCTTCTCCCATAATGTCACTCTACATTAAATACTATTCTATATTTTCTTTCAAACTCCTTCTTTTTAAATTAAATATTTCCAAAGCTAAAAAGACAAGTAATTTATTTACTTATTTTTTTAATAAAGTCAACGACTATCTCATTTATATTAGGATATTTAAAAAATATCACCGTAGGGTAGCATCCTATAAACAAATTCACCTTTTATCTAAAATAAATCATATAGTTTTCCATATTTATTTCTTACTATATGATTTATAGCTATTATTTCCTTATATATTAACTTTTCAAGGAATATATACTGCTTTGTAGTTAGTTTATATATAGTATTAAGAGAGATTATATTAGATAGGTATAAGCAACTTATCTTTTCTATGTTATTGTTATCGAATAATTTTATATTATTTTTCACATATTATTCATTGATAAACAATAAATAGTATAGTATGATATTGGTATAATATATTGAAAGGAGTTGTTATTAATTATGAAACATACAAAAAGAGTGAATTTTCTAAAAGGATTACTAAATATCATAGGTGGCTTTATTTTATTGTTTCTCATGCTTTCAATTTTAAATTGTATTGTGTTCTTTCATGATAAAGGAGCAAAAAACACTATACTATCTATAATATTTTCTCTGATATTTTTTGGCGGATATTTTATGACTATATTCACTTTAAGAAAAATCCTTAACTCAATATTGGAAAAAAATCCTTTTATTCCTGAAAATATTATTTGCCTTAGAAAAATTGGGTATTATATACTTTCTATTGGACTAATAGATGCCATCGTCAATTATCCAAAACTAAATAATATTGGTTTTAATATACTTCTTACTTCTCATGGCTCTTTAAAGCCCATAATATTTCTATATATCAGCCTTAGTCTTTTAGCCTTTATATTAGCTGATGTTTTTAAAATGGCTATAGACATCAAAGAAGAAAATGACTTAACAATATAGGGGTGATTATTTTGATTATTGTAAATCTAGATGTAATGATGGCTAAGAGAAAGATTTCTCTTTCTGAATTGGCAGAAAGAGTTGGAATCACAAATTCAAATTTATCAATTCTTAAAACTAATAAGGCAAAAGCTATTCGATTTTCTACATTAGAAGCTATTTGTCGTGAGTTACAATGTCAGCCAGGAGATATATTAGAGTACAAGGAGGATGATTAATAATCAAGACATATCTATAATACATTTTTGTCTTCAAGATAGATAATAACTCAACAAATAAAAAAGTATTAGATATGAACTATCGTATCTAATACCTTTTCATTTCTGATAAACTATAAATAATATTTATCTGGAATTGAGTTTTTCTATTGTTGTATTATATAACGCCTCATATCTCTTATTGATGCCACTCACTCAATTTTATAATTCAAATAGAGTATTCAAATTTCTTGGAATTGCTTTATACCATTCATCAATTCCAAGTATATATTTTTGTTTTAAATTCCTCTCAAAAAGAGTCTATATGCCTACTTTCTAATAACATATTAGTTTCTTCTTCTGTAAATGATATATATTCAATAATATTATCTCTTTGCCCATAGTTCATAGGACATATTTCAATAGCAATCTTTTAAAATTGTTTTTTCATATTGACCATCCTTTTCTCTATATTGCAAAGCCCTTATCTATGATTTTCACAAGCCTTTAATATTTTCAATAGCTTATTATTTTCTCAGATATTCATATTCTATAATTTTGACAACAAAGCCTGTATTCTCACAGTACAATCAATTTTTCTATCTATAGTTTTTCTCCATGAATTTGACAATGGAAAATGGACTTTATCTTTAACTGCTTGTCCCATATCCCAAAAACCATCTTCAGATATATTCTCATTAATCCAATCAACAAAATATTTACACTTACTTGGAAATAAGGAGTAGGAACTTAAAAGTTCACATGCCGTTATATATTTACTTGCTAATTTGGAACAGAATTTATCTGGAACTGTCTTGAGACAACTATCATAGATATAATATATCCCATTCTCTGAATTCATAATATAATCTAAAAATTTTGATTCAATATCACTAGGCAGGTATCCAGCTAGCAGAGCTATTACATAAAAATTTTGGAATCCCCACATATGTTTTCCCTTAGATGACTTATGAATTTCGTAATAGGCTTCCTTGTAGCATTCATGACTATAGTTATCTTTTGAAAATGCATAAGTTATAATTTTTGACCAGTTCTTAGCTATTTCTACAGCTAGTTCATTTGATGGATCAATAATTAACATCCATGTTGCTACAAATAATCTTGTTAATAAGTCCCAATCATGCTTTTTTTCTTTGTAATCTCTCAAATCTACTTCCCTAAGTAAATATCTCTCCATATAACTAAAAGCTTTTTGTATTGGTTGGTCCTCTTTGTCTAGTCCTAATATTAGTAATCTACGAAGTGCTTGTTCTGTTGTCATTATTGACTGAGAAAATTGGCTCATGCTATGAAATTGACCCCATGAACCATCTTCCCACTGTAAGTTTACAATATCATTAACCCATTTAGTTTCTAAAACTTCTTTTTTAGCATTTGCCAATTTTACATTAACCTTGTTTAAATTTATTACATCACGCATTAAACGATATTTAGGTATAGGGTCTAAATTATCTTTCATTATCTCTTCAGCTGTAATCATATATCTATCCTCCCAACACTATTAATCTTTTTTCTGGACTTCAATGATAATATTATTCTATATTTTTTTCCAAATCCCTTCTTTTTAAGTCAAATATCTCAAAAACGAAAAATAAATAATTAAATTACTTATCAATTAGATAAAATCAAGAATATGCCCTATTTTGAATTTACCTCTCTATAATTAATATATCTTTCCAATAAATCTTTGTTATCATAAAAAAAATTATATAAGATTTCAATGTTTTCAACAGTACTAGGTGAAATATAATGCTCTATCAACTCCGTTTGCACTAAAGTATTTTCTTTACATCCAATAAAGGATAAAAAATTTTCTATAATATTATGTCTAATTAATAGAAATTCACCTTCTCTTTTACCCTTTTCTGTTAAAGTTATAATCCCATATTTCTCATAGTTAACTAATCCTAGCTCTCCAAGTTTCTTAACCATTTTTGAAGCTGAGGAATCTTTTACATTTAATAGACTAGCTAATGTATTTACCCGAATATATGCTTCCTCTAGGCTATTTCTATATATCATTTCAAGATAGTCTTCTAAAGCAGGAGTAAGTGAGCCTTTGCCATATTCTTTTAGCTCATATCCTCTTACTGTATGAAATTTACTATTCAATATTATCACCGCCAAATTTTTATCTAATAATTTATATCTTTTATATATATACGAGTAACACTTCAAAAGTATTTGACATATTTTGGTGTAGAGAAAGTTTTTTTCCCAAGACTAAATTTCATTATTTATTAGGAGGTTTTTTATATGAATAATATTTATATTCCACTTAGTTCATTATCAATTGGTGAAAAGTGTAAAGTCAAGGAATTAATATCCGATGGTCTAACAAGAAGACGAATGTTAGACTTAGGGTTAATCTGCAATACAGTAGTAGAGTCTCTACATCAAAGTCCTTCTGGTGATCCTGTTGCCTATCTCATTAGAGGAGCTGTAATAGCCCTTCGTTCTGAAGCAGCCTCTATGATCTTAGTAGAAAAAATTTGAATTAGGGGGAAAGATTATGGGTTTAACGAACACATCTACAGGGTTAGAAGTTCTTGAACAAGAGCTTAAAATTGAGAAAACCACTTCCACAGATAAAATCATTGCATTAGCTGGCAACCCTAATGTAGGAAAATCTACGGTTTTTAATAACTTAACAGGACTAAATCAGCATACTGGCAACTGGCCAGGAAAAACTGTTACTAATGCTCATGGAAATTATTATCATAAAGATAATAATTTCATTCTAGTAGATATCCCGGGTACCTACTCTTTAATGGCAAATTCTATAGAAGAAGAAGTTGCTAGAGATTTTATATGTTTTGGAAATCCAGATGCAACAGTGATTGTAGTAGATGCTACTTGCTTGGAAAGAAATCTAAACCTCGTCTTACAAACTCTAGAAATTACTTCTAAAGTAGTAGTATGTGTTAATCTTATGGATGAAGCAAAGAGAAAGAATATATTTATAGACTTAGAAGAATTATCAAAACAATTAGGAGTTCCTGTAGTCGGAACTAGTGCTGTTAAAGGGAGAGGGTTACAGAATTTAATGGATTCAGTTTATGATGTTGCTTTTAATGAGTTTTCATTAAATCCTTTAAATATCCAATATGAAGAATTAATTGAAAAAGCTATATCAAAAGTTGAATTAGTACTTAAGCCAATAATTCAAGATAAACTAAATACTAGGTGGGTTGCATTAAAACTTATAGATGGAGATATTACATTATTAAACTCTATAAATAAATATCTTGGCTTTAATTTAAATGAGCAAAATGAAATAATAAATGAAGTTCATAATTCAAGAAATTTTCTAGATACAGAGGGGATTAGTCACAATATCCTACGTGATAAAATCGTTAGTCATTTAGTAAATATGGCAGAGAGTGTCAGTAATAAGGTTGTTTCTTTTGAGAACAAGAACCATAATAATTTTGATAGAAAAATAGATAAATATCTTACATCTAAAAAATTTGGAATTCCAATTATGATATTTCTCCTAGCTATAGTTTTCTGGCTTACTATTACCGGCGCTAATTATCCTTCTGAGATGCTTGCTAAGGGATTATTTTGGCTTCAAGATAGATTTACAGACTTTTTCATTTGGTTAGATACCCCTGCATGGGTACATGGAGTATTAATTATGGGAATTTATCGAACATTGGCTTGGGTGGTCTCTGTTATGCTTCCACCAATGGCTATATTTTTCCCATTATTTACATTGCTTGAAGACTTAGGGTACTTACCTAGAGTTGCTTTTAATCTAGATAATTTCTTCAAAAAATCTTGTGCTTGTGGAAAACAGGCCCTGACCATGTGTATGGGTTTCGGTTGCAATGCTGCTGGCATAATTGGCTGCAGAATAATTGATTCGCCGCGAGAACGACTTATAGCCATAGTCACTAATAATTTTGTACCTTGTAATGGAAGATTTCCCATATTAATAGCAATTATTTCTATGTTCTTCGCAGGATTTTTAGATGGACCTCTTAAATCTATAATATTAGCATTAATCCTAACGGGAGTTATAGTTCTTGGAGTTATAATGACATTAATAGTATCAAAATTACTGTCCAATACAATACTTAAAGGTATTCCTTCTAATTTCACTTTAGAATTACCACCTTATAGAAAGCCACAAATAGGCAAAATAATAGTCCGCTCAATTTTTGACAGAACATTATTTGTATTAGGTCGGGCAGTAGCAGTGGCTGCACCTGCGGGACTGATTATATGGATAATGGCAAATATTTATATTGGAAATTCAAGCATTTTAACTCATTCCGCAAATTTTCTTGACCCATTTGCAAAATTAATTGGATTAGATGGTTATATCTTAATGGCATTTATTTTAGGCTTTCCTGCAAATGAAATAGTTATCCCAATAATAATCATGAGTTATATGGCTACGGGTTCTCTTCTTGAATTAGATAGTCTAGTGCATTTGAAAGATCTTCTTATTTCTAATGGATGGACTTGGCTAACCGCTGTATGTGTAATGCTATTTTCATTAATGCATTGGCCATGTGCTACTACGTGTTTGACTATCAGGAAGGAAACTCAAAGTCTTAAATGGACTGCTATTTCTTTTCTAGTACCAACCATTATTGGAATTGTAGTTTGTTTCTTAGTTGCAAGTACAGTAAGATTAGTAGGTCTAATATAAGTAAAACAAATAATAATAAAGGAAAGAGGCATTTGTCACAGGTCATTATATCAAATACCTCTTTCCCTTATTAAATTAAAGATTTATATTATATCAAAAATATGGTCATTTCTATTAATTATGAAACTATAAATTTGATATAAATGGAACTTTATGTATCGCCTTTCTAGCTTAAATTTGTTTTTATTGTACATGCCGCAATTTATTTCTATATTTCAATGGTGTAGTTCCAATAAGCCGCTTAAAGGCCATATTGTAATAATTTTGATTATTATATCCTACAGCAAGTGCAACTTCTAATATAGATAAATTTGTATGATGTAATAATTTTTTACTCTTTTCTATTCTAATTTTATTAACATAATTTGAGTATGTTATACCAGTTTCTTTTTTAAATAAATTGCAGAAATAACATTTATTTAAACCTAAGAATTCTGATATTATATCTAAGCTTAGAGACTCCTCATAATTGCTTTTAGTGAAATCCATAGCTCTCCTTATATGAAAACTATAAATTTTATTATTGTTAATATTATTTATATTCATAATATATCCCTTCCTTTTATTTAAATTATCTAAATATAGTTATAAAAAAGTAAATATAGTTAAGATTTATAATTTACTAACTGCTAAAATACTTTTAATTGATAATGATTATCACTTTCATTTGTGTTAATTATTATATCACAATTTATTGCTCTATGTCAATTTATAGAATTACTAAGGAGGCATTATGAAAAAAAGATATTTATTGTTCGTACTAATTATTTTATCTGTAGTCTCTATATTTATTGGAGTTAAAGAAATATCTCTTTCAGATATCTTCTATTTAAGAAATGATAAAATCCAAATATTATTTTTAAGTAGATTCCCCCGACTTATTAGTATTATTGTAGCTGGGATAGGAATGAGTATAAGTGGTCTTATAATGCAGCAAATAACTCAAAATAAATTCGTATCTCCAACTACAGCTGCTACTATAGACTCTGCTAAACTCGGAATTTTAGTTTCTCTTATATTATTTTCTACTGTCAGTGTATTTACTAAGATGTTAATTTCTTTCATCTTTGCATTAGGTGGAAGTTTTTTATTTATGGTAATTTTAAAGAAAATAAAATATAAAAATGCTGTTATCGTGCCATTATTAGGTATTATGCTTGGGAGTATAATTGACTCTATGGCAACTTTTCTAGCATATAAATATGATCTTGTACAGAATGTTTCCTCTTGGTTACAGGGAGATTTTTCTATGGTTATTAAGGGCAGATATGAACTTTTATACATAAGCATTCCCCTCATTTTTATTGCTTTTCTATATGCAAATAAATTTACTTTAGCAGGAATGGGTGAAGATTTTTCAATTAATCTAGGTCTAAATTATAATAAGGTTGTTAACTTAGGTATTAGTATTGTAGCCTTAATAACTTCTGTAGTAGTAATCACTGTAGGAAAAATTCCATTTTTAGGTCTTATAATACCTAATATAGTTACCATGTATCAGGGAGATAATTTAAAGAATAACCTTGTTCCAACAGCTTTATTTGGAGCGGTATTCCTTCTTTTCTGTGATATATTAGGCCGCATAATAATTTACCCTTATGAAATTTCTATAGGTCTTACTGCTGGAGTTTTAGGTAGTCTAATTTTTATCTATCTGCTTATTAGGAGGAATGCATAATGAATTCTAAAAAGAAAATATATTTTCTTTCAATACTACTTTTAATTTTGATTACATTATTCCTTATCATAGGGTTGAATAGTAAAAATTGGCAGTATGCTCTTTCACGACGTATACCAAAGATAATCGCTATTATATTAACTGGGAGTTCTATAGCATTTTCCTCTATGATATTTCAAACTATAACAAACAACAATATATTAACTCCTAGTGTATTAGGATTAGATTCTCTATATATGTTCTTTCAAACCTTTATTGTATTTGTCTTTGGATCTAATAATCTAGCCAAAATAGGAAATAATTTTAATTTTATATTATCTGTTGTTTTTATGGTGATTTTTTCCATTATATTATTCAAAATCCTTTTTAAAAAAGAAGGCACTGATATATTTTTTCTACTATTACTTGGATTAGTATGTGGGACATTTTTTCAAAGTTTATCTTCATTCATGCAAGTATTAATTGATCCAAACGAGTTTTCAATTGTTCAAAATAAAATGTTTGCCAGTTTTAATAATGTAAATACAAATATCTTATGGTTAGCTTTAGTAGGAATATTTTTAGCAATAGTTTATACATATAAGAATTTGAACTCTTTAGATGTTTTGTCTTTAGGTAGAGATAATGCCATTAATCTTGGAGTAGATTATGATGGAACTGTAAAAAAAATGCTGATAGTTATTTCTATATTAGTGTCTGTATCTACAGCTTTGGTTGGACCTATAACTTTTCTAGGATTATTAGTTGTAAATATTACTAGAGAATTTTTTAAGACTTATAAACACAAATATTTAATTATAGGTTCTATGTTAGTTAGTTCAATTGCTCTTGTAGGAGGACAACTTCTTGCTGAAAGGGTAACAAATTTCAGTACTCCCATATCAGTAATTATTAACTTTGTTGGTGGTACTTACTTTATATTTTTATTATTAAAGGAGAGTAAGATATGATAGAAATAAAAAATGTAGTTAAGCAATATGGCAGTAAAAGTGTTGTGGATAATGTAAGTGTTAAGATAGAAAGAGGTAAAATTACTTCATTTATCGGACCAAATGGAGCTGGTAAAAGTACTTTGTTATCCATAGCTAGTAGAATTATAAGTAAAAATGAAGGCGAAGTATTTATTGACGGTAAAGAAATTAGTCAGTGGAGCAATGATGAACTTTCTAAAAAAATCTCTATATTAAAACAAACTAATCATATTAATATAAGACTTACTATTAGAGAATTAGTCAGCTTTGGTCGCTTCCCATATTCTAAGGGAAAACTAACTGCTGAAGATTGGAAATATGTAGATGACGCTTTGGCTTACATGGCTCTTAATGATATTCAAGATAAATATCTAGATGAGCTTAGTGGAGGTCAAAGGCAAAGGGCTTATATTGCTATGGTTATAGCTCAAAATACAGAATATATTCTACTAGATGAGCCTCTTAACAACCTAGACATGAAGCATTCTGTAGATATTATGAAAATACTAAGACAGCTGGTAGATGATTTGGGGAAAACAGTTGTTATAGTTATACATGATATTAATTTTGCCTCTTGCTATTCAGACTATATCATAGCTTTAAATGATGGCAAAATAGCTAAAGAGGGGGTGGTTAATGATATTATATCTAAAGATGTATTAGAAGAAATATATGATATGAAATTTAGTATCCAAGATATAGAAAACTATAGGATATGTGTTTATTACTAGAATAAAAAATATTATGAGGTGGAAAATATGAAAAAAACAAAAAGTTTACTTATTTTAGTCTTAGTAATTGTTGCTGCTTTAACTCTTACTGCTTGCAACTCTAAAAAAACTCCTGAAGACATTGTAGTCGATTCTCAGAATGAAGAAAATGTACAAACTCCAAATGAAAACGCTGAAGAACCTTCTACTATAACTATTACCCATCATCTAGGAGAAACTGTTGTTAATAAAAAACCTGAAAAAGTAATTGTATTTGACTATGCAACTTTAGATTCCTTAGATAAACTTGGAGTGGAAATTATAGGACTTCCAAAGTCTAACATTCCAACGTTTCTTGAAAAATTTAATGATGAAAAATATGAAGATGTAGGGACATTATTTGAACCCAATTTTGAAAAAATTTTTGAGCTTGAGCCAGATGTAATTTTTGTATCTGGTAGACAAGCAGAAGTATACGATGAACTGGCTAAAATAGCTCCTACTGTATTTTTAAACATTGATGGCGCTAACTATATGAAGTCATTTACCGATAATGTTAAACTTTTAGGTGAAATCTTTGGAAAAGAAGATCTAGTGGAAAAAGAACTTGCCTCCATTAATGAAGCTGTTCAAGCTTTAAATAAGGCTGTTACAGAAGATGAAAAAAATGCTCTTATAGTTATGGCTAACGATGGCGCTATAAGCGTTTATGGTGAAGGTTCTCGATTTGGTATAATACATGGTGATTTTGGATTTATACCTATAGATAAAAATATACCCGCAGATAATCATGGTGATAAAGTTACCTTTGAATATATATTAGAAAAAGATCCTCAATATATTCTAATTATTGATAGAGCTGCTACTACTGGTGGCAGTACATCAGCAGAACAAATTTTTGATAATGATATTATTAAACAAACTCAGGCTTATAAAAATGATAAAATAATATATCTTAGCTCACAAGTTTGGTATGTGGCTTCTGGCGGATTAACCGGAACAATGACAATGATAGAAGATATACAGTCTGGATTATAAAATTTCATATCTACAGTATAACTAACAGAAACTCATTTCTGATAAAACTTTAAATAGGGCCTATCTAGAAATGAGTTTTTCTATTATCTTATCTATTAACTAATAATTATTTTTGTTTATTGAACCTTATAATTCATCTAACATAATATGGTAATAAATATATCATAAAGGTGGTCAAAGTATGGAATGTATTACTAGATGCCAATTGAATTTAATGAATGAGTTTCGTATGTTGTGGGAACAGCATAGTGCTTGGACTAGAATGGCAATTACAAGTATTGTCTTTAATTTACCTGATGAAAAATATACCGTCAACCGCCTTCTTCGAAATCCTTTGGATTTTGGTGAAGCATTAAAGCCATTTTATGGAGATACTATAGCCACTAATTTTGCTGAATTACTTACAAAGCATCTCACTTTAGCTGCTGATCTTGTTAAAGCTGTTATAGCTGGTGATAATAAAAAAGCAGAAGAACTTGAAAAAAACTGGTATAAAAATGCAGAGGAAATAGCAACTTTACTTGGTACTATTAATCCTTTTTGGTCTGAAGAAGAATGGAAAAGAATGTTATTTGAACATTTAGATTTCGTAAAAACCGAAGCCCTTGATATGATTAATAAAGACTACGAAGCAAGTATAGAAACATATGATAAGCTTGAAATCCAAGCTTTAGAAATGGCAGACGTAATGAGTAATGGAATAATTAAACAGTTCCCATGTAAATTTTATTGCTAATCTAATTAGTTCCTTATTATAAAGCCTATTGCCAAGGCTATATAATTCCTATATAACCTTGGCAATCTAAGTTTAAGGCATAATTTATCACTTTTATCAAATTAAATATTTTTAGTCTAAGTTTATTAACCATACTAAATATTTATATTTTCTATAGAATTCCTCCTTACTTTTCAAATCTGTTATATTAATAAAATTTTCCACTTTCACATCTTCCTTAATAATCTAACTGATAGCTATCATTTCATATAACTATACTAGCTAAAATCCCAAAAGGTTACAAAAATTAAATTATCCGATTTCTAATATTTAAAATTCCGATTTCTTTTATCTATTTTGCTTTGCTCATTGAGAAGCCGAACGTATTCATTATAAATCAATTTTTGTTTATCTATAGAAACACCTATTATAAAATATTGAAAAATTTTAAGCCATTTTTCAAAGTTTAAATTGACTGGACTATCAGTAATTTGAAATCCTATATTTTCAGAAAGTCGTTTAAGCTGCTTATAGGAAAAAATATTCTTAGTTTTTTCCTTTAAGTTATTGCCACTGCTGCTAAAAATATATGCAATAAAATCATTATACAAATCTGAGTTCTTTTTATCTATTAAAGTATTTTCTCTCTTTTTGATATGAAGAAAAACACTATTAACTTTAGGAACAGGAACAAAATCCGTATTTCTAAATCTATGGATAATTTTGAATTCAAAATATGGCTTAAGAAGTAAAGATCTCATACTTTCTCTACTATATGGATTGCCAGCATATTTTCTGGCTGCCTCATCTTGAATAATAATATATATATCTTCAGGAGGATTAGAAAAAGATGTTAACTTAAGCAAGATTTTTGCTGTAATATTATATGGAATATTTGAAAAAACCTTGTATTTATATTTTTCCAGCAAGTTAAACTCTAGAAAATCTCCATATATAATTTCAACATTTTCTACATTTAAAAATCTACTTTTAAGTTCGTCATATAAATGAACATCATATTCTATTCCATATATTCTTTTGGCTCTTGTGGCTAGCTCATTTGTAATAATTCCCTTACCTGGTCCAATCTCAATTATTATGTCATCTTTATCTATATTGCTTTTCTTTATTAAATCCACTACCAATCTTCTGTTATAGAGAAAATTCTGTGTATCCTGTATTTTAATCATACATCCACCGCCATTCATAAATTTAAAATAATGATCAAATGTGGATTCTTGTATATTCTTTTTATAAATAAATTTTCAAAAAACAAAAAAGCTATAAATAAACTACTCATTTATAGCTTTTGATATCTCCATATCTATAGATCAAACAAATACAAAAATACCTTGTTTTTCTGAACAAGGTATAAACTAAATATAAAGCTGCATGAATGTTCATTACAAGAATCCATTAAGATAAGGTACAAGAAACAGACCTATTTCCTAGGCAATTATACCTTATAAAATATCTAATTGTTTTTATCTAACAATTAAAAAACGAATTCTTATAAAACTAATACCCACTTGCAACTCTCCCTTCAAGATATTTAATTGATTATATCATGGATATATTTATTTATCAACAAATCTTAAGTCATTTATATTAACTTTAATATGAATTAAGTAAATACTTTCAATACAAATTTTAATATTAATCTATAAGAATTAGTTATAAATTCTATCTATGCTTAATCTATATCGTATAATTCTTATCTATAATAAGATACTATTTACAAGGAGGTGATTGATATGGAAATGAGATTTATAAATGGTGAAGAGTATATAGTTATTAACAGAACTACAGGTGAAGTAAATTACTGAGTTCCTGACGAAAAAGGTTATTTCTCCAGATGAACTGAAAAGCCATCTGCCGTTGGCAGAAAATAAATTTATATAACTTATTAAGAAAGGACTATTGATTTATTCAATGGTCCTTCTTAATTAACAAAATTTGAATAATTAGTATTATATAAGCAAAAGATATATATTAAATAATTGATGATATGGAGGAAAATATGATTATAAATAATAAGAGGTATTTTGAAAAGCAACCCATTTCCTATTGGTTAGCATCTGCATTTATGACTAATTATCCTGCTTTAGAAGAAGATATAACTGTAGACATTGCAATAGTTGGAGGTGGATTGGCGGGAATTCAATGTGCATATCAATTAGAAAAAGAAGGGTTTAAAATTGCTGTTCTTGAAGCAACTCACATAGGTCATGGTGCTTCAGGACATACAACGGCCAAAATTACTTCACAGCATAGTCTTATTTACGATAAAATTCAAAATCAATTGGGATCAGAACTAGCGAAACAATATGCTACTGCAAACGAAACTGCCATTCATGAAATTAAAAAAATTGCAGAAGAAAATAATATAGATTGCGAATATATTTCTCAATCCTCATTTGTATATACACAACAAGATGAGTACTTACAAAAAATTCATGATGAAGTCAAAGCAGCCTCAAGTCTAGGTATAAAAGCTTCCTATATAGAAAATATACCTTTTCCAATTCCCATTAAGGGAGCTGTTCGATTTGATAATCAAGCTCAATTTCATCCCCTTAAGTATTTATTTTCTTTAGCAGAGATTATTCATAATAAGGGTGTTCAGATATATGAACAAACTAGAATCGTAGATATTGAGGAAAGCGACAATTATGTAATTGTAACTTCACATGGAAAAAAAATCACTGCTGAAAAGGTAATTATTGCATCTCACTATCCCTTTTATAATAAGCATGGAATGTACTTCGCAAGAATTTATACTTCCAGAACTTATATTGTAGGGATTAGAGCAAAGGAAAAATATCCAGGTGGAATGTATATAAACGCAGAAAAACCCACCCGTTCCCTGAGACATCAAAATATACCAGGAGGTGAGCTTATCCTAGTGGTTGGAGACGAACACAAAACTGGTCAAGGTGAAGATATGAACAGACATTATGGAGCATTAATAGATTTTGCAAGTGAGGTATTTACTATAGAGGATGTTCCATTTCGATGGTCTACTCAAGATTGCATGACTTTAGACGGTATACCCTATATAGGAAAATTCACTTCAAATACGCCTAACCTATATGTAGCCACTGGATTCCAAAAATGGGGAATGACAAATAGTACAGTCTCCTCCTTAGTCCTTAAGGATTTGATTATAAAAGGTGAAAGTCCATGGCAAGATGTATATGATCCATCACGTAAAACCATTGCTGCATCTACAAAAAATTTTATTGTTCAGAATGCCGACGTTGCAAAACATCTAGTAAAGGGAAAACTTTCATCATTAGATAAAGATATAGATATCCAGAATGGAGAAGGAAAAGTCTTAGAAATAGATGGAAATAGGGTTGGAGCCTATAGAGATGAGGAAGGTAAGCTTTACTTAGTAAATACCACTTGCACACATATGGGATGTGAATTAAACTGGAATTCTGCTGAAAGATCCTGGGATTGTCCTTGCCATGGTTCAAGATTTTCCTATCAAGGAGAAATATTAGAAGGTCCATCAGTAAGCCCTCTAAAAGTTGGTCATGATGTAAATACTATCGAAAAATTATTTAAAGATGATTTTTAGAAACGTAGGAAAAGCGTCTATCGATAACATTAAAGTAGAACTTTCCTGTTTTCTATAAGAATAAGCTCAGGCTTCTAAGCCTGAGCTTATTCTTATATGGCAATTTTATTGCTCCATTTTCCACATCTATCTCCAAAGCAGCCAATATCACTGCTGTTCTCATTAATAGTAACAACTTCACATCTATTTGCACATCCATTACATTCAAAACTTTTAGAAATGAATTTATTTTCTGCAAGATCTAGACCTTTGAAATTGGTCCTCCCATTTTTTTCAACAGCTTCCTTCGCTATTATAGCGGCACCTATTGAACCCATTACATTATAATGTTCAGGAACAAATATCTCAAAATTCAAAGCATTTTCAAAGGCTGTTTTTATTCCTTTATTAGCTGCAACTCCTCCTTGAAAAAATACTTTAGGCATAATCTCTTTACCTTTTCCAATATTATTAAGGTAGTTTCTAACTAAAGCATCACAAAGACCTCTTATTATATCAGATTTATTATATCCCAACTGCTGCTTATGTATCATATCTGATTCAGCAAAAACTGCACACCTTCCAGCAATTCTTACAGCTGTATTTGATTTTAAAGCATAATCACCAAATTCTTCAATTGGAATATCAAGTCTTTCTGCCTGTCTATCGATAAATGAACCTGTACCCGCTGCGCAAACTGTATTCATTCCAAAGTCAGAGACTACTCCATTTCTTAGAATAATAATTTTTGAATCCTGACCTCCAATTTCAATTATTGTTTTTACATCCTTATCTATCTCAAGGGCAGCAACTGCATGGGTTGTTATTTCATTCTTTATTGCATCAGCTCCTATTAATGTTGCAGCTATCTGTCTGCCGCTTCCAGTAGTTCCAGCTGCTCCAATTTTGATTCCATCATATTTATCCCTTAAAATCTTTAGTCCATCCTGAACAGCCTTTATTGGACTTCCCTTAGTCCTTAAATAAATCTTTTCTATTACATTCATCTTGTTATCTAAAATCACAAGATTAGTACTCACTGAACCTACATCAACTCCAAGATAATGCATCTTTCTTTCTCCTTTCAAGCAAATCTACAAATGCTTCAATCCTAGTAACAAATCCAGCTTCACCAGTCATTTCATCAACTACAAGGGACATTATAGGGAAATCTTTATCCTTTGATATTGTAGGCAAGATTGCCTTCGAAACGATTTCTGGCATACAGCCCATTGGAAATATTTGAATAGCCCCATCAAAACCTCCCTCATAAGCCAAAACTGCTTCACCAATACATTCCCTTGCATGCCCCCCTATTCCAAGGTTGAGATATTCTTTCGCTCCTCTTTTTATATCAAGTGAATTTAATTTAGTAGGAACTAATGCAGTATTTTTGACCCACCAACTAGGTGTCAACCCTCTTGATGTTGTAATTCCATAATCCATCAATTTATCCTCAACATATAAGTTTGAAAATGGTTCAATTACAGTATAAATTTCGCCTATTATAGCTATTTTAATTGGATTTTTATTTTTGTCTATTTCTATACTATTTATATTATTTTTATAGTCTTCTAGCAAATTAATCATTTCTTTAGGACTCTTACATTTTAAAGCATCTCTCTTACAATTATTTAGCAGAGATTTACATTGACCATTTATCTTTTCATATCCAGCTAAATAATGTGCCTTTGCTTCTATTTCATCAATTAAATTTATCACCTTTATGGCATCTAATAAAGCCCTTATCTTTTGATGATTTCGTTTATTACTGCCTCCCGATATCCTGTTTATTCTATGAAATAGTTCTTTTATCCCTATATCTTTTGGAAAATCTAATAATATAAACTCTAAATTGTATCCAAGCTTATTCAATAAGTTTATCTGCATTTCACCATATTCTCCAAATCTACATGGTCCACAGCTTCCTGGAAGTATTACTGTATTCGCCCCTTTTTCAATAGCCTGTATATAATTTCCTATCATTATTTTGAATGGTAGGCACATTTCTTCAGGAGAATGTAAAGAACCAATTTCCAGAGCTTCCTTATTATTAAATGGTGGCATTATATACTCTACTTCAAGACCATCAAATAATGTTTTTGCAGCTAAATATACATTTCCTAAATGTGGAGCTGTTATTTTCATATTAATGACTCCTTTCCAACATATCTACAAAAGCTTCCACTCTTGTATCAAGACCTGCCTCACCAGTATGCTCATCTACCTTCAATATCATAAAAGGAAATTCCCCTATTTTATCCTTAATAAGTTCAACTACTACAGAATCTATTCCACATGCAAAGGAAGATATATATATAATTCCATCAAATAGTCCTTCTCTAGATCCATATACTGTAAATCCATAGGAATTTCTAGCAAATGTCCAGAAAGGTCTTTTATATAATTTTTTAACTTCCAAATCTATCGATTCATCATCCACATGTTCTTCTGTTATGACACCTACCCCTAATTCATTAAGTTTTTGGACTATGTTCATATTAATAAAATTATCATAAATATTATATGGATGACCTGCCAAAGCAACTCTAAATTTGTAATTCTCATCTTTTATGCCTTGTTTATGACTTTTCTGTTCATCTAATGCCATACTAAACGCCTTTCTTATTCTAGAACTATCTTTTGTTATTTTACTTCCTGCTTCTTCAGCCCAGCTATAAAGTCTTCTTTTTGATATAGCATAAATAGGCTCTGTAATAGTTTCAGTAATATCAGGTATACTATTTAAGATCATTTCAGGAAGTCCGCAGAACTTTGGACATATATATTCTCTTTCTCTAACCTGCATTATTCTAGGAATTACAATAATGTCACATTTATCTTTCAATGAAGAAACATGCCCATGAAATATCTTAACTGGAAGACAAGCTTCATCTACTGAATATTTAATACCTTCATCTAATATCTTTTTATTAGTATCAGATGAAGTAATTATTTCAGCTCCTAGTTCAGAAAAAAATGTTTGTAAAAAAGGATGATATGTATAATACAATAACCCTTTAGGAATTCCTACTTTCATCTTTACCTCCTTAAAAATTATGACGTTTTGTAAACTTAAATGAAAATTGAGGACTCCAACCTCTGTATGGTACAATGT